>ENA-ORXM01001788-ORXM01001788.1-marine-metagenome-genome-assembly--contig:-NODE-1788-length-28033-cov-4.018422_pt1 | contig 28033 bp, 23 predicted proteins | sample MGYA00237867_ERZ511480 | MGnify/ENA primary metagenome ERZ511480 (study PRJEB26309, sample SAMN06266103) | marine metagenome | isolation source: Algal blade | place: United Kingdom:Sidmouth, United... | reverse complement strand
GCTGACTGACTCGCCCAAATATTCCTCTGACATACCACTGCTAGATAAAAGTTTAGCTTCTTCCATCCAGCTACCCGAGGTTCGGCGGTAGATATATGCAGAACCAGCCGAATTACCGTGATCATCATCAAATCGCGCACCAACAACCGCAACATTGCCACTTACGCTGACTGAGCTGCCGAAAAGATCCCCTGACACGCCATCACTAGCTAAAAGTTCTGCCTCTTCCACCCAGCCAGCTGAGGTTCGGCGGTAGATGTACGCGGAACCAGTAAGACTGTCATGACCATGTGCGCCAACAATTGCAAGATTGCCGCTTATGCTGACAGACCGACCAAAATAATCCTGTTCAGAGCTATCTGAGAGTTTGACTTCTTCTACCCAGCCGCCTGAGGTTCGGCGGTAGATGTACGCGGAACCAGACAAATGGCCGTTGTCCTCATCATCTGGTGCGCTAACAATCGCAAGATCGCCGCTTATGCTGACAGACCGACCAAAGTGATCCAGACCATTCCCATCACTAGCTAAAAGTTTAGCTTCTTCTACCCAGCCGCCTGAGGTTCGGCGGTAGATGTACGCAGAACCAGATGAATGACCGTTATCGTCATCACCGGGTGCGCCAACAATCGCAACATTACCACTTACGCTGACTGACTTGCCTAAAGCATCAAAATCAGCACCATCGCTAGCTAAAAGTTCTGCCTCTTCCGCCCAACCACTTGAGGTTAGGCGGTAGATGTACGCGGAACCAATAAAGGAGCCTGTATTGTTATGACCTTGTGCGCCAACAATTGCAACATTACCGCTTATGCTAACTGACTCACCAAAAAAATCTTGCACTTCGCCATCACTAGCTAAGAGTTTTTGGGATTCAAATACAGGTCCTGCTTGAGGCTTTAGATCGGGGTCTAGTGGTGACCTGACCTCGGGTACTTGCCCACAAGCCGCTACTACTAACCAGGCTAAAGCAAATATAAGATGTCTAAATGTTTTCATAGTAGCCTCCTTTTGGCTAAGACAAGCATAGAAAAGGGGTGTTAAGTAGGTGTGAATTTGCGTGAGGGACACGTATCTTCGAACTTAGCGTGGCCGCACTAGAACACAACAAATAACAGGCTCGAGTCCAAACCCGAGCCCCTGCCAAATAACCTTGCAGGCACTACAAATCTAGCGCCCGCATTTCGGTCATGTCGTCAAAACTAACGCTCGTCTAGCGCAGCAGCGACCAAATCCTGATCAGTCGTACCGAGTTCTTGAACCATAAGCTTATGCTCAGCTAGATAGTCGAACAAAATCTCTAAGCTAGCAAAACCCATCACCTCTTTTGAATGTACGTTTTGCAAACTCGCCCGCCACGTGCGGTCACTTTTGCCGTCGTTCCACAGTCTGAGTAAATAAGCCGCCTCTTTACGCATGATTCAGACTAATCAGAGGCCGTTAAGAACTTGTTAAAGCGCGTGCCACAAAGAGCGTTCACGCTCTGTTCAGACCTCTTTTTAGATACTGGAGCTAGCACAAAGAGAGGGCTAGCCATTAAATTAGCGAACAATGTTTCTAAACCAAAAGTCACGGTTACAGCGCGACACGGTATGCTGTCCCCAGAGGAGAATTTGTCTGGAGGACGCAGCGTGCTCGAGCTTAAGCTCTTTGGCGTGCCAGAACTTCGTTGGAATAATGAGGGCTTCGGTACGCCCCCCGCAAAAGTCTTTGCCATGCTCTGCTATTTGTCACTGCACGCGAACGGCTGTTCACGCAAAGACTTAGCCGAACTACTCTGGGAAACAACCAAAACCGGCAGCGTGCGCGTTGCCTTGTCAGAACTACGTCATTTACCAGGGTCTGAGACCTGGCTCGAGACCCAGGACCAACTCGTCAAAGTTCACGCTGTTACCGACCTGACCCGCTTTGAAGAGGCCCTACAAGCTGAAGATTTTGCTAATGCTATCGCTATTTGGCAAGATGGTGAGGCGATCTTAAAGGGCTTTGAACTGCGCGGCGGCGAGCCCTTTAAAAATTGGCTCGAGCTTGAGCGCAGCCGCCTGAGTGAACTTTATTTAGAAGCCCTACAAGGTCATATGCAAGCGTTGGAGGCGAACGAAAACTATTCCGAAGCCCTCAAGCTTGCCAAGGGGCTTTTGCAAAAAGATAAGTTCAACGAAACCGTTCACCGCACGATTATGCGGCTCGAGCACAAGCGGGGCAATACCGAGGCGGCGCTGGCGCAGTTTGAAAGCTTGCGGCAAGTTTTACAAGAGGAATTAGAGGTCGAACCGCTCGAGGAAACTTTAGACCTGCTGCGCGAGATTGAGCAGGGTGGTGTTTCAGCAGCTAAGAGCGCCCTGCTTCTGACAACGTCCGAGGACATTCCTGCCAAGCCAGACAAGCTTATCGGACGAGCTGAGCTTTTAACAGAGATTGAGGAGCGGCTCGAGACCGATAAGCGCGTACTCCTGCACGGTTTTGGTGGTACAGGCAAAACGGCCCTGGCAGCAAGCTTTGTTAGTGGGTACCTCGAGGAAAGTGAAGGGCCAGTCCTCTGGTTGCAAGCAGGTGATGACGGCCCTGACGCTCTCTTCGATGCCATTGCTGGTGCATTCGAGGCGCGTCAAGCTATCAGCCAAAGTCAAAACAAAACGAAGGCCATTCATACTTTGCTTGCAAAAGCGCAGCTTAGTCTGTTGGTTTTAGATGATGTATGGAACGCCTATGCACTGAGCAAACTGAGCGAAGCCTTGCCTGAGGATTTACCGCTACTCGTCACGGCGCGGCAACGTTACCCGAAACTAAAACGCATCGATGTGGGGCGTTTGGAGCGGGAGAGTGCACTCGAGCTGCTGAGCCATCACGCCCAGACCCCGCTTGACGATAGCGCCGATAGTCTTTGCGAGCTACTAGGCGACCACGCTTTTGCCCTGCGGATTGCAGGCGTCACGTTAAACGTAGACGAGTTAAGTGCAAGCGACCTCTTAGGGAGCGTCAAGAACGACCCGCTAAATATGAAACTGCCCGCAGACTTAGCTGAACAGGGCCGCGAGAGCGTTGCTTCTTTGCTGAACGTTACGACGCAAGCCCTATCTGATGAAGCCCATGAAGCTTTGCTGGCTTTTGGCGTTATGTTCACGAGTAGCTGCACCCCGGAGCTTCTGTCGCTCTGTATTCGCCGCGAGGAAGAAGCGACCGAAGACGCACTTATCGAACTACAAAAACGCGCCCTGGCAGACCGTGTGACGGAAGCTGGCAGTGACGTTGTTAGCTACCGCTTGCACGATTTGGTTTTCAGCTTTGCAAAAGTGAATAATAATCTGCGTGACCTAACCGCCATGCGAGCTTGCAATATTTTTCTAGAAAAGCATCAACAACATTTTGATGTTTTGGACGTGGAAATAAATAACCTGTTAGGCGCTACGCAGCTTGCCGAACAGCAAGATGATGCCCTGTTCGTCGACATGATGCAGCGGCTTTCGGTGGGGGACGCTTACTACCAGGCGAGGGGGCACAGTTCACGTTCGGTAAAACTATTAGAGAGTTCCGTTGCAATTGCAAAAGAAATTGAAGAAATTGAGATAGCACATCATCTTGCCTCCAAACTAGGCAATATCTACCGTGAGTTTTACGGTGATCTTGATAACGCTCTTACAGCCTATAAAGAGGCTCTATACTTGAGTCAAAAACTACATGATTATGAGCGTGAAGCGACGTTGATGAGTATTATTGGAGTTGTTCTCTTTCAGCAAAACTCTGATGATGCCGACACCTATTTAGAAAAAGCCTACAGACTTTCTAAGACGCATCATAAAAATATGGCCTTAATACACGTCCTACAAAACATGAGTTTTGTTGCGGGCGTTCGAGAAAACTATAGAAGGGCTCATGAGCTTTGCATTGAGGCTGTTGAGATAGTTCAGAAGCTAGCAAATAACGCTGTGACAAAGCAGCCTGAAACGATCTATAATCTTTACTTCGCGCTTTTTAATCTAGGTGTTGCAGAAATGAAGTTGAAGCATTTTGATAAAGCCCATGATACTTTGGGTAAAGCGTTAGAAATTGCCCAACATAACAATAATCAGGTTTGGGAAGCCTATGTCCTTCAGGAAATAGGTGATATGTATCATCTCTTGAAAAACCAAACGCTTGCACAGGAAAATTATGACAAGTCCCTAGACCTTTATTACCAAAATAATGCGACAGCTGATAGTGAAACATTAACGAGCTTCATGATAAAGGAAAACTATGACATTGAAAGATGGCAGCTATAAGTATCAGGCTCACGCCAGAATCAAGAAAAAGGTGATAACCAAGGCGTTTTTACGCTTTTTTAACGCCTGATATCTATACTTTGACTAAGGAGATTAAAGATGCCAACCTTACGTCGTAGCTTTACACAATTTAAGAGGAGGAACCGTTTTATGAAACAGTTATTTTGGGCAGTTTCAGCCCTACTTATTTTCACAGCTTGTGGAGAGGTCAATCAACCCGAGTCACGAGCAACAACCCTTTCAAACAGTTATATTGGTATTAACGGCGAAACGCTCATAAACGAAGATGCAGGTAACTGTCCTGCTGATGAGACAGATTTGCCCGGACAGGGATTTCGCGCGAAAGGTGCAACGGGTGGCCTCGCTGTTGTTGCCACGTCTTATCCCAATATGCCCGACCCCTCTACTTACGGTTCATCTTGGCAAGTTTCGGAAACGTTTCTCAGCACGCCTGGCTTCAATGCGCTGGGTCAGCAAGATGTCGCCATTCTTGTGGTAGACAACTTTAGCGGCGTTTATCAGCTAGGTAGCGACGTTTTTGGGCTTACAGAGCTTGATAACAATATCTACCTAGACCTCGTACAAAGCGGACAGATATCGCATGGTGCCACTGTGTTTACACACCTTGCCGAATCACTCCTAGGCACAGGGGCTTCAATGACTAATATCGACCCATCTCAGGGAATAGCCGAGTTTGATTGGAATGGTCGAAACATCTTGTTACAGGCGGTTGACACGCAGGGTGAAAACACAGACTTTATTGCAACTGAACTTGCCAACGCTATTGATGACAAAGTATCAGAAGGTTTTGAGCGTGTTGCTGTGAATATGAGCTTTGTCATGATTCCTTGCAGTGTTAAAGTTGATTACAACGCTTTTGATAATAATGAAGTAGCTAGCACACCCTTTGAGGATTATATTGCGGCCGTCGCAGATGTTAACGAAATTTCCTATGAAGAAATGCGTGACATTCTAACGACGCCTCTGCCAAATGATTTACTGCACGAATTAGTGCAAGTGCCCGCCTCGAGCTTTGGACTTTCCCACCTAGCTTACGTAGCATCCTCGGGTAACTACGCGTTTGAGTTTGATATGGCACCCGCCCGCTGGAGCGAGGTTGTTGGGGTCAGCTCGAGTGACTTCGAGGACAACGCACCCTCAAGCCAAGCCTCTAACTTTTCAAATGCTGGCGAAGTGATGATAACGGGGGCGTGGTTTCACCTGACTGACTATGCAGGCTACAACGAGCACGGCGGCGACGCTATGCAGGTTCTCTATGCCGGAACTTCTTACGGGGCACCTACTCTCACAGCTTATATGGCGTTAAATCTCAGTAGGACTACTCCGGCCTGCGATACAGCTGCTTTGGCCTACGGAAGTCCCGGTGGCGTGTCACTGACCCAAGCCATTACAGATCACTGTTTACCCTAAAAAATAAGTCGTTTAGGCTCGAGCCCCTTTAATGGTGGCTCGAGCCCTTTTTCAGTCTAGCCATTTTGGGAAGACTACCTAAGCCCCGCGTATATAAAGGTCAAAACGCGTTGTTCTCCCCTTTAAGCTCGCACTTGGTTTAGCGCCTAACGGCGGCGCTTTTAGAGGACGCTTGACCACAACGCGCCGCACTGACGTATTTAAGGCGTACCCTAACAACTCATCAGCATCGTCATCGCTACCGACCAGCGCGCGGAAAAAGCGCATTTCTTTTCGTTTGGCGGCGGACTTGCCCGTTTCGGGGTACATAGGGTCGATGTAAAGGGCGTCGTAGCCCTCTCCAGAGAATGTCGAGGCAGTCAAAAACGCTTTGGCGTCAACGACTTGTAATGACATACGCCCGACAATATCTACAAGTTTGGGCTCCATCTGCGCACGCTTTAAGCCATCCTCTAGCAGCACTGCAATAATGGGGGAACGCTCCAACATATGCACCTTGCACCCATAAGAAGCCAAGATAAAGGCGTCTTGCCCCAAACCCGCTGTAAGGTCTAATACGCGTGGGCGCAGCTCACCTTTCAGACCAACGGCGCGGGCGACAGGTTCAATTTTTTGGGTTTGGCGGCGTCCTAGCATGGGTTCAAAATCGATGCGAAGTGGCTTTGTCGTACCGCCTAGCTCGCGTAGCTCGAGCCCACGAACACTCAGCACAAGCAAGAAGTCCGCATCCTCTTTGGGCGACAACTGCCCAGCGAGGCGCTCACGTAAGGTTTCAAACTCCCCTTTTAGCGCAGGAGCGGTATTCTCGAGTGCAGTAGTTGCCCTCATAAGGGCCATCGTACCCTGGAGACCCGTACCCTGGAGACCCGTACCCTGGAGACTCGCTACCTTGCGTGACGCTTAGCGCGCAGAAATACGGTCTACCTAAAATGTTTTAAAATGATTGTAAGCCAGTAAACCAAAAGCTTAGTGGCTTCTTGATATGCTCACCCCGCTGCTAAAAACTAGTGAGGGAATGGCTTTTAAGGCAGTTGGGGGGAAAGGCAATGGGAGGAATAGTGCCTGCTCAAATTAAGTTAACCGCAATGCGTCAGTTTGAGCAGATATTACCCGCTCGCTTTTTAGATATTCCCACTCAGCTTTGGCACTCGGTGGCGCTCGGCGGTCACGCCTTTCGTGTAGCAGCTTACAGTTACGCCATTTCACGAGCTTATGGTTTCGATGAAAACTCGGCTCAGCAATTACGGCAAGCCTCTATGTTTCACGATATTGGTAAATTATTTATTCCTGAAAAGTTGCTTGAAAAGCCTACAGTGCTATCTCCCAAAGAGCACCTCAAAGTTCAACAACACACCTTAAAGGGACATGAGCTTTTAGAGAAAAGCAGTAACCCTATTTTGCAAAAAGCTGCGGTTATTGCCCTACACCATCATGAGTATTTGGATGGCTCGGGCTATCCGAACGGTTTAAGCGGCGCCGAAATACCTTTGGTAGCGCGGTTGGTCAGCGTCGCTGACGTATTTGACGCACTCACGAGTGAACGTGTTTACCGACCTGCACTGAGTCAACGCCAAACGGTTGCATTTATTAAGCGTGCAAGCGCAGGGCAGTTTGACCCTATGGTGGTCGACGCACTGCTGAGTATCATAGAGACCCATCCTGATTTACCTACGCATTTGCAGGCAATCACTGAAATAGGTTCAGATATCGTCACCTGCCACACGCGCGACGAAAGCGCCGCGCTCAGCCCAGTGCAACTGATTGAAACCTGGGACGCTTATTTAAATTAGGTTCTGCTAAGTTTTCAGTTCATCTGCCATAAGCTGTGTTGTCTAATAGCCAGTAGTCACAATTCAGAAGTCAGTAGACAGCAATGGAGCACGGCAACCTCTTTTCAACATGCTGTAAAGAGATTCCTTCGCTACCGCCCAGAACGACAACCAAAATGAGCAAGGTTCGGTAACAACCGCCTCAAAGCTTATATAACTGACTTTTCACACAACCTTTTAAAAACCGTCAAACCTAAAAAGAGCCTATCGAATGCTAAACTTAGGGTCTATGCCAAAGCGTGTGCAGCACTATGATGAAGTCAATACTCCCTTCTATAAAAAGTGGCGACTTGTGTTGGCGACACTCCTTATTTATTTTCTTATGGGCTTTGTTTGGGGGCAAGGTAGTGACGCCCAAACCCTTTTAAATGAGGCGAGACAAGAAGCGCAAAGCGCCCGCCAAACATACCCGGACGGGGCTTTTAATATCGACCAACCCCTATGGCGTAATGCGATTAACAAGGGCAGGGCCGCCCTCGAGCTAGAACCGGGCAACCCCGACACAGTTTTATTTCTAGCCGAAAGTTACAGCGCGATTAACTGGCACATTCGCGCCTGGGAGCAGTGGCTGGCTTACCTCGAGCTAAACGGCAGCTTTGCAAGCGCTGACCATGCACAGATGTTTGCCAACGCGGGTACAGAGCTGGGCTTTGCCCGCTACGAACGGGGGGACCTGGCGGGCGCGCTCCCTTTTTACCAAAAGATTAACGGGGTTTTACCTGATGATACGGGCGCACTTACCTGGCTAGGCCGCCTTTATTTAGAGCAAGGACAAACCGAGCAAGCCCTTCCCTATTGGCGTCGCCTGAGCGAACTCGAGCCTAACAACGAAAGCTACGCCTATTACCTCGACTTAAGTGAAGAACAGCAGAGGGTCGGTGCCAAAGCGAGCGCAACTTTTAGAGAGGGCTTACGCGCTTACGAAGCGGGTGACTTGGAAAGGGCCTTGAGCACGTTTGAAAAGGCTATCGCTGAAAACGCCAGCTTTAACCAGGCCTATGTCTGGGCGGGTCGCACCAGCCTCGAGCTGGGTGAGTCCGAGAAGGCTGAACGCTACTGGCAACGCGTTCTAAGCCTCGACCCGGATGACGAACGCGCCCGTTACTTTGTCGAACGCTCAAAAGCAGCGAATGAGTGGGGTGCAGACGCCGCCGACGCCTTTTACGAAGGCCAGCAGTTTTATAGCGAGGGCGACGTGACAAGCGCCGCTGAGCGTTTCGACTACGCCGCACTTCTCAACCCCGAGTACACGGAGGCGCTTGCCTGGACCGCGCGGAGTTATCAGGAACTCGAGCAACCAAGCCGCGCGATTCCCTACTGGCGAGCTGTTTTAGAACTCGAGCCAAGTGACGAGCGCGCCCAGTATTTCTTAGAGCTTGCCGAGCAAGAAGAAGCTTATGGCGGCAAAGCAGGTCGCGCCTTTGCGCTGGGCGTCGAGCAGTTTCAAATTGCCAATCTTGACGAGGCCGAGCGGCTTTTTAAAGAGGCTGTTGACGGCAATCCTGAACTGACCGAAGCGTGGGCCTGGCTGGGCCGCATTTACTTTACAAGGGCCGACTATTCCCAAGCAAAAGAGGCTTATGACAGGGCGCTTGAACTCGAGCCCGGCAACGAAGACTACCGCTTTTTTGCCAGTGAGGCAGCCTTTCTAGCAGGCGATGACACTGATGACGCTCCAAATAACGCTCCAGATGATGAGGAAAACTAAACCTTGCGCGAACCTATCAATATTCGCACGATTGTTTTACGTGTAAGCGCCCTATCTCTCCTACTTCTCCTTATTCTGGTTGCAACTTTGACGGTCCGTACCTTAAACCGCGTACCCAATACTATGCTTTACTTTGTCAGCACAGGTGAAACCGATTTTCGCTTGCAAGGCGTCGCGCGTAACCTACCTAAGTCAGAAGCCGAGACACACTTAAAAGAGAGTTTACAAGCGCTCATTGATGGTCCGACTGCGAGCGAAGCGGCTCGAGGCTTAAGCACTGCGCTTACACCCAGTACAGAAATTCTCGGCCTACGTTTGCTAGGTTCTGAGGTTGAAGTTGATTTGCCACAAGCCTTCACGGAGGGCGGCGGCAGCGCAACGATGCAGGGCCGCCTCAACCAGGTGTTTTATACACTGACGCAACCCACGACAGTTACTAGTGTGCGGCTACTCATTGAGGGTGAACCCGTTAGCTATCTAGGCGGCGAAGGCATTTTGGTTGATAACCCTTGGCACAGAGCCGAGCATGACAGTCTACCTAGCTGGTAGAGAAATTATGCCCCCGAAATTCGCGGCATCCGTGTTGGTTCGTTTTTTAGCGATGTTTGAACAAATTTGTGCATCAGCTCGAGCTTAAGCCCAGCACTGTCCTCATCATCCCAGAGATTATTAAGCTCATTCGGGTCTTCTTGCAAATCGAACAGCTCACCAAAATCCTCTTCGCGGTAAACGGTCAATTTATAGCGCTCGTTAACATAGGTTCGCAAATGCGGCATCACCGGATTATGGCGGTTTTCGCAGATGATGTGGTCTCGAGCCGCCCGCTGCTCGCCTTGCCACACGCCAAGCTGGTTCACACCTTGCATCTCCCCTGGCACCTCTTGCCCGCTCGCGCTTAAAAAGGTAGGCGCTAAATCGACCAGACTTTGGAGGGCGTCACTCGTCTCATTCGCAGGCACATGCTCGGGCCAGCGCACGATAAAGGGAAGCTTGAGCATATCCTCATAGTGAAAAGGCCCCTTAGCAATCAGTCCGTGCTGCCCGATAAAATGCCCGTGGTCGGTGCTGAATACGACAATCGTATTGTCGGCAATACCTAAGTCCTCGAGCTTGTCCAACATACGCCCGATTTCTTTATCCATAAAACTAATCATGCCGTAGTAAACAGCGATATCTTTTTTCAGTTCCTCTTCTGGGTAAAGGTGCGACGAACAACCGTGGGCGTTGTGCGGTTCATGCCAATTTTTGAAGTCAGGGTTTTCTTTTTGTGTCTCGCCAAAATGCCAAGGATTCTTATCATGCTCGCCCTCAACCAGTTCGCCTGGCACCATATCGTCGGGGTCATACATTGACGCCCAGGGCTCGGGCACGGTGTAGGGCGGGTGCGGGTCGTGAAAGCTCGACCAGAGGAAAAAGGGCTCATCCTCTTGCGCTGCTTTCTCGATAAAATCCAGACTGCGCTCACCTGTCCAGTGGGTGTAGTGCAAATCTTCGGGCAGTTCCCAGGCGCGGTCTTCGCGTACCCAGTAGCCAATTTCCCTGTTTATTTTAGGCGCTTTTGAAGAGGTGTCGCCTGGTAAAGGTTGAAAATACTCGCGCCAGTCTTTTAAGCCCTGTTCCTCGAGCCAAATCGCGTAGTGCTGCCCTACGTGACTTTCATCTGCGTGGTTACGCGCGAGTTCTATATGGTCGAAGCCGTACCAGGATTGGTCAAAATTGCGCCAAAAGTCTAGGTCGCGCAAAGTTGGTTGAGACTCAATGGACTCCGAACCTTCTTGCGACGCTAAAGGTTGGAAATGCGCTTTACCAATCAGTGCTGTCTTGTAACCACCCTCCTTTAAATGGTCGCCCACCGTCGGTACATCTTCAGGCAGTTTCACACCAATCGTCCAAGCCCCGTGCTGCGACGGGTACATGCCGGTGATCATGCTCGAGCGGCTCGGCGTACATACCGGATTCGGACAGTACGCCCGGTTGAAGCGCGTTCCCTCACGGCAGAGCCTGTCGAGCGCGGGCGTTTTGATACGCGGGTTGGTCACCCCGAGCGTATCGAAATGCTGCTGGTCGGAGGTGATCAGGAGGATGTTGGGTCTTTTGGTCATATGAACCTCACATGTAAATAAATAGGATTGAATGTTCCGTAGGGGCGACCCCACGTGGTCGCCCTGGTTTCGCAGCGTGCGTCTAAGACGTACATACCACACTGCGAATCAAGGGCAGCCACACGGGGCTGCCCCTACTGTTTGACCGCTCCCGCAATGCCCTCGACAAAATAGCGCTGCATAAATAGGAACAGAATAATAATCGGCAAAATCGAGATGGTTGCCGCCGCTGCCATACCGCCCCAGTCGACGAAGAACTCGCCTCTAAAGGCGTAGATGCCCACAGCAAGTGTGCGTAGGTCGGGCCGCGCCAGGGTTAGCACGAGTGGCAGCAAAAAGTCATTCCAGGAGTGGAGCGTCTGCATAATGGCAACCGTGGCGATGATGGGTCTCGAGAGCGGCAGCATCACCTGCCAGAAAACCCGAAAGAAGCCTGCGCCGTCGATAATGGCGGCCTCCTCTAATTCTCGAGGTAGGCGGCTAAAGTAACCTGTAAACAGTAAAATAAAGATAATCGGTGAACCACCACTCGTACCTAAAATAACGCCGAGTAAAGACCCACTCAGCCCAAGATTATTGATCAGTTCAAACACAGGAATAATCGTGTAGCCCTGCGGCAAAAAAACTGCCGCCACAAAAATGCCAATGACAATGCGCTTACCCGGAAAGTTGTAGCGCCCGAGTACGTAGCCCATCATCGACGTAGTTATGACGACAATCGCTACAGACGAAACCGTAATGATGACGGTGTTGATAAAGTATTTGCCAATGTTCGCCTCGGTCCAGGCTCTTGGGAAATTCGACCACTGTAATTCTTGCGGTATTAAACCTAGACCTGCAAAAATCTCGCCGTTACTTTTTAGCGCGGCAGACACGGTCCAGAGAAACGGATAGATCCATAGTAGGCAAATCGGTATAAGAATCAGGCTCGTAATAATCAGCCTGGGCCGGTTGCCACTAAACCACCAGCGCAGCTTCGTCCAGTCGGGTCTAGGTTTTGCTTCTCTAAGAGATTGCGCAGCCATTAACTAGCCTGCCTTTCACGCATACCGCGCACAGCGAGACCTTGTAAAACGGTAATAATCATCACGGCAATACCGAAAAACACACCCGCCGCTGACGCGTAACCAAGACGCGGAACGCTGCCACTTGTCCCAAAGGCCGTGCGGTAAATATAGACCTCCATGACCTCACTACTATAAAAAGGTCCACCAGCGGTCATGGTTTGTACCAGAGCAAAGACGTTGAGCGAACTCACGACGGTAATGAGTAAAATAACGATAGAAAACGGCACAAGTAGCGGAAAAATAATGTACCTGAACAGCTCCCAGCGTCCAGCACCGTCGAGCCTCGCAGCCTCGTATAAATCTGATGGCACCGTTTGTAGGGATGCCAGCCAGTAAATCATCGTTATGCCAAACCACTTCCAGATAAACACGCCAATGACCGTCCAGAGCGAGGTCGCGGCGCTACCTAAAAAATCGATGGGCCTCGAGACAATCCCTAAATCAACCAGTATTCCGTTGATGGGTCCGTTGAACGGACTGAAAATAAAACTCATGACAATGCCGACAATGGCTGTGGTTGTTACCACAGGAATAAAGAAAAAGGTTCTAAAAACAGGCGCAAGCTTTAAGGCTTTGTCGTTCAGAACAATCGCAACGATAAGCGATAACAACATTTGTATAGGTACACTAATCGCCGTAAAAATAAGCGAACGCCGAAACGCACCCCAAAATAAATTATCGCCAATCACCTCTTGAAAATTGCCTATGCCGATAAAGTCGCGCGTTGCGGTAAACCCCGACCAGTCTAAAAAGGCAAAATACCAGGAGGCAAAAATAGGGTAGAAGGTAAACATGCCTGTCAAAATGAGCGACGGCAACATGAATAAGTAGCACCAGCGGTACTTCCAGATTTCACGCCACAGGCTTTTAGGCGGTTTGGTGTACTGAGTTGTAGAGGTGCTTAGGTTTGGGACAGCCACAGAATTCCTTTGCAAAGGGAGCTGTAGGGGCGCACGGCGGTGCGCCCCTACACTTCAACTAGAGATCTTCGTAATCCGACGCGCCGTAATCTGCACGCGGGTCCCAGTTGGGGAATACCCAGTCGTCGCGGGTTACGCTCGCGCCTTTGGCGTTGGCAGCTTCGATGGCCCGCTCGAGTTCTGCGGTGTAACGGTCTTGCAAGTCATTCATTTGCGCCGCTACATCCTCGAGTTCACCAGCATAGAGACCCTGCACAACTTGCGGGAAGGTGGGCTCTGGTGCGCGCAATTCTAGTGTTACTTGAACAATGTCAGGGTTTCTAACCACAGGGTTAGGGCCGACTCTAATCTGCTCGTTAAACATGTTGAGCGCTTGCGCTGCTCTCGGGCTCAGGTCAGCGTTGGCTATCGCCTCTGGCAAGATAGGCGCGTCAGCAGCGCCCACTAAGTTAGCCCACTGGGTTTGCCCTTCGACTGTGCCTAGGTAGTGGAAGATATCGCCAGCAACAGCAGCGTTAGGGCTGCCTTCAAATATCCAAAGACCGTTTGCGCCACCTTCACTAATCGTCAGGGGCCAAACGTCGCCGTCATCGGGAACAGGACCCGAGGCAATACCAAAGTCAAACTCTGGGTTCTCGCGTTCCCACTGAGGAATATTCCAGGGGCCCTGCATAATCATCCCGGCAGCACCTTGCGGCATGAAGGCCCGCGCTTGCGGCGCGTTGATACTCAGGACACCTGGGAATACACTGCCGTCATCACGCAGTTGCAGCAGCAGTTCAACCGCGCCAATATACTCTTCGCTATTAAACTGATATTCACCGGTTCTAAAGTCGATATCGGCTGTGACCTGAGCGCCGCCGCCCCCGACGGCCCCCGCCATACGCGCGAGGTTGCGAACGATATCGGCCCAGCGGTTAATCTGATTACCGCCCATGATAAAACCGTAATAAGCACCGTTACCTTGCTCGGTAATTGTCTTAGCTGCGTCTCTGAAAGTTGACCAGGTGAGGGGTTCACTCTCGGGATCGTAACCTGCCTCTGCCAGCATTTCTTTGTTGTAAAGGAGGTGCGTACCGTAGCGCTTTGCCGAGGTAAAAGGCAAGCTGTAGGTCTTGCCGTCAAAGTCGGTAATGCCTGGTAAGAAAACACCAGCAGGGAACTTGGCTTTCCACTCTTCTATATTGGGAATAACGTCATCTAAAGGTTGAACCCAGCCTTCGCTCACGGCTTGTGCGCCGCTCACGCTCAGGGGCAGCTGAAACACATCGTGCGCGGTGCCGTTACGAATACCTAACGGCACAACCTGGGCAATTTCGTTCCAGGGGAGGGGGTCATAAGCAACCTTGATGTTGGGGTGCGCCGCTTGATAAGCGTCGAAATAGGCTTTGAAGAAAACAGCCTTTTGGTCTCCACTATCAACCCAGCGCAGGGTGACATCATCGGTGGGCAGCGTTGCGCCCGAATCAGGAATAGGTATGTCCTGCGCGTCGGCGTACTGGCCCATCTGCGTTAGCAGAAAAGCCCCCGCACCCGTTGCACCCATAAGTTTGATCATTTGCCGTCTCGAGAGTTTGTCTAACCAGTTCATATTATTCCTTCCCTAAGTCTGTACTACAACTCCTGTATTACAACTTACGCATTATCAAGCGCCGTTACTCATCACGACTAAACTTAATATCTAAGCCCGCTTTCTCCCCTTCCCGAAAGACCTGTATAACTAAAATTCAGTTTTGAAACCGCTTTCAAGAAAACTATCACTTTGTAAGAGCAAATGTCAAGCTCTAAAGTGTAGATGTTCTGCGTGTATCCCATAGAGAGAATAGTGAAATTCTTTTACCTGACGCAAAATAGCATCGTTGAGAACTAAGCCCCCTTCTGTAAGAAGCCGACTTCTCCCCCAAGATAGCCGCTGACATCCCTTGAAAAATTTTCATCACTTGGCGTATGATGCCGCTACCGAAACACCGGCTGAATCTAAGAAGAAAGAACAGCAGCGCCGCGAAAGGAGTGACCATCACCTTTTTTTCTTACCTCGAGCCCACATGCCTCCAGGTCATACCCCCTCTATGAAAAAAGTTACTATTCACGACGTTGCTAGGGCAGCGAAGGTCTCTCCAGCGACGGTGTCCCGCGTCTTAAACGGTACAGCCAGGGTCAAGCCGGACAAGGCGCAACAGGTTAGGCGTGTGGTTGCTGAACTTGGTTACCGCCCCAACGCGCTAGCACACAGCTTGGCGCAGGGTAAGTCGACAAAAAGTGTCGGCGTGGTCGTGCGTGACCTCTACGGTGAATTTTTCAGCCTGGTTATTTCGGCCTTTGAAGCTGAACTTCGTGGGGCGGGCTATCACATGATTTGCAGCTCGAGTCACGGCAGCGCCGAAGAGGAAAAACAAATCATAGACCTCATGATGCGTCAGGGGGTCGAGGGGCTTTTTTTGATGGCACCCTGTCTACCCGACACCGACTTACTGGGGCTTATCAAAATGACGCCGACCGTGCTTATGAACAGGTCTATTCCAGAGATTGCCGAGCACTGCGTCACAGTGGACAACCGCAGGGGCGGCTACTTAGCCACGCGCCACTTGCTCGACTTAGGCCATACCCGCGTCGCCTGCATTATCGCGTCGCTGACGCGGCAATTTGCACGTCAAAGGCTCGAGGGCTATACAGAAGCGCTGCGGGAGCGCGGTCTTAGCCGAGACGACGCCCTCGTTATAGAAGCCGACGACCACGACCACAGGTCGGGTACCTTTGCAACCGAGAGACTTTTAAACCTGACATCTTTTAGCGCCATTTTTGCCTCGAATGATGTGCTGGCCTCAGGCGCTCTGAAAGCCTTACAGAAGAGGGGCATCTCCGTTCCCGAGGACGTTTCAATTACTGGCTTCGACGATATTTCTATCAGCCGCCTGACCACGCCCAGTTTAACGACCATGCATTACCCCGCTAAAGAGATGGGGGGCACTGCTGCTCAGCATCTAGTGCAGCTTATAGAAGGAGGAACGCCTGAAGCTGCGCCGCAGTTTGAAAGCTATCTTATTGAAAGACAATCAACCGCTCGAGTTAAACCCGAACTTATTGAATCTGCCGCTTAAAACTAGATCAAGAGAGGTATCACCGTGAGCCAAAGTCAACCTAACATTCTATTTATCATGTCCGACGACCACGCCGCACACGCCATGAGCTGCTACGGCAGCAAAATCAACGAAACACCCAACCTCGACCGCATTGCCGAGGGCGGTATGCGCTTCAACAACTGTTTTTGTACCAACTCTATTTGCACACCAAGCCGCGCCGCTATTTTGACCGGAACGTATAACCACATCAACAAAGTCACCACGCTTGATACCCACATGGACAACCGGCTCGAGACCTTTCCCAAACTCTTACAAGAAGAGGGCTACCAGACCGCCATTTATGGCAAATGGCACCTGGGCCAAGGCCCCGACCACTGCCCCACCGGGTTCGATGACTGGGCGGTTCTGCCAGGGCAGGGTTATTACCACAACCCCGAGTTCATTTTTAAGGACGACGCTGTGCTGGGCGGCAGACGCGAAACGGTTCAGGGCTACGTGACCGATTTAATCACAGACTTCAGCCTGGACTGGCTGAAAAACCGTGACGAGGACAAACCCTTCTGCCTCATGTATCACCACAAGGCGCCCCACCGCGAGTGGGAGCCCGACGAGAAACACGCGCACATGTACTTAAACGAGGATATCCCCGAACCCGAAACGCTCTATGACGATTACAGCAACCGCGCCAAGGCTGCCGAGGCCGCCGAAATGCGCGTTGGTGTGCACATGAGAAAAAGCGATATCAAAGCAGAGATCAATCACGATCTGCCCGAAATGGAACTGCGCAAGTGGGCCTATCAGCGCTACATAAAAGATTATCTGCGGGTCGTTGCCAGTATTGATGACAACGTGGGCCGCGTGCTCGACTACCTCGACGAACAGGGCTTAACCGACAACACCCTCATCATTTACACCTCGGACCAGGGCTTCTTTTTGGGCGACCACGGCTGGTACGACAAGCGCTTTATGTACGAGGAGTCCTTACGCATGCCCTTTATTTTAAAGTTCCCGAAAGAGGTTGAGGCGGGTACGGTCAACGAAGACATGATTCTAAACGTGGACTTCGCGCCGCTCTTTTTAGAACTGGCAGGTGTGCCTGTGCCCGACTATATGCAGGGCCACAGCATTCGCCCGCTGCTCCAGCAAAACACGCCTGATGATTGGCGCGACGCCATGTACTACCGCTACTGGATGCACCGAACACACCACAATGTTTACGCGCACTACGGTATAAGGACAGAGCGCTACAAACTCATTTACTATTACGCCGATGCGATGGGGACAACAGGCAGCATCAAAGGCAGCTTTGAGCCAGAGTGGGAACTGTTCGACCTCGAGAAAGACCCGTATGAACTCAACAGCGTTTATAACAACCCTGACTACGCCGACATTGTTAAAGACTTGACTGGCAGGCTGCACCAGATGCAGGCTGATGTGGGTGATGAGCGGTATTACAAAGATGTGGCTTAATGGCGGCGTTAGAACCTCTTAGTGCGTGAGCGCCGCAGATGGTTCATATCGTCTTTGACGGATTCAATAGGTTTGCGTTGACTACCAAAGAAAGGATGGTCCTCTACTTTTACCTCCGTTTGCGCGTGAGGAATGATAGTCCCTTTAACGCGCCCTCGGTACAAAACTGTCACCAATTCGCCCCGCTCGAGCGCCTCGAGCAAAGCATTCACCTCGTGGCCTAAATCGTCGATTGACATTTTCATAAGGTTAGCATTCTGTATCAAAAAAGGGGACCGAACGGCTCGTTCTATAAAACAATTTAGTTCAAACAGCATGGTTAGGAGTCAACTGAGTGAATCAAAAGCTTCCACACATCATCATCTTCAACCCCGACCAGTGGCGCGGCGACGTGCTCGGGCACATGGGAAATGAAGCAGCGGTTACACCCGTTTTAGATAACTGGGTAGAAACCGACGCCGTTTCCTTTTCAAATGCTTTCTGCCAAAACCCAGTTTGTACCCCTAGCCGCTGCTCATTTATGACCGGCTGGTATCCGCACGTGCGCGGTCACAGAACCATGTTTCACATGCTGCGCCCCGACGAGCCCATGCTTTTAAAAACGCTCAAAGACAAGGGCTACTTTGTCTGGTGGGGCGGCAAAAATGATGTGGTGCCTGCGCAAAACGGTTACGAAGATTACTGCGACGTCAAATACCAAGCGCCCGACACGCCCGAGCGCCCCCTGCAACCCAACTTGCACAGCTTTGACGACTGGCGCGGTGACCCTGATGGGGATAACTATTATTCGTTTTATGGCGGCAAGCTCGAGCCTCACGAGAACGACAGCGTTTATTTTGATAATGATTGGGCTATGGTCGAAGGCGCGATTGAACAAATCAAAAATGCGCCCGCTGACAAGCCGCTTTGCATCTATCTACCTCTCGGTTATCCGCACCCGCCCTACGCTGTCGAAGACCCCTGGTACGGCCAGATTGACCGCGACAAAATTCCAGAGCGCACACCTTCTATAAAAGACTGGGAGGGCAAACCGAGTCTGCTCAAAGGCATAGCGGAGGGTCAAAATTTACAAAACTGGACTGAAGAACGTTGGACCGAATTAAGAGCGACCTACTACGGCATGTGTGCTCGAGTCGACCATCAATTTGGAATGGTGCTAGATGCTCTAAAAGAAAAAGAAATCTATGATGACTCAGCCGTCTTTTTCTTTTCTGACCACGGCGACTTTACGGGTGACTATGGCCTGGTCGAAAAAACCCAAAATACCTTTGAGGATTGCTTAACAAACGTCCCTTTTTTGATAAAGCCTCCGGTAGATGTACCTTGTGAACCGAGAGTCTCAAACGCGCTTGTCGAACTGATTGACTTTCCGGCAACCGTTGAAGCTATCACGGGTATTGAACCCAAGCACGACCACTTCGGGCGCTCGCTTCTACCCCTTTTAGCGGGCGAAACCGACGAACACAGGGACGCCACCTTTTGTGAGGGTGGGCGCAGGCACGGCGAGGAGCAGGCAAAGGAACTCGAGTCTGGCAGCAGTCCGCAAAGGCTTTACTGGCCCAGAACGCATTTGCAGCAAGAGGACGCTGTCAAGCACACGAAAGCCGTTATGTGCCGAACCCAGGACTATAAATATGTCATGCGGCTTTACGAAACTGATGAACTTTATGACTTGAAAGCTGACCCGCAGGAACTTGACAACCGTATCGGTGACCCTAAATTAAGTGATATAAAGGGGCAATTAAAAGATAGGCTTTTAACGTTTTTGCTCGAGACCGCCGACGTTGTCCCGCGTGACGCGGACCGGCGGAAGTAGCGTAACCGCGTGTTCATTCCCAGGGCTAGAAGGGCTCGGGAGTCTTTTTTCCACACTAGCTCAGTTTGCAAAGGAGGATTCATCGTTACAGCAAGTGACCATACGCCTAACTCAGTTCACACAGGAGGAAAACCATGATTAAAGGCAAATTCTCAAGACGCAGATTTCTGAAAGCAACCGGCGCACTCGCGGGTGCCATGATGTTCGACAAGTACATGCCAAGCCGTGGTCTCGCTGCGTTCGCGCAGGGTGTACCGAGCGTCGACCCCATCACCATTTTGATTAACGACTCACCCTGGTTTCCCGGCTTTGCAGCACTGACCGAAATGTACACCGAGGCAACCGGAAACGTTATCAATTTAGACGTTACGCCCTTTAACGGCATGTTTGAAAAAGGGCGCAACGCTGCGACCTCAGGTGAAAGTGAATATGACGTTCTAGCCATTTCAGAAGGCTTTCAGCAGTTCTTCTATGCAGGCGGTCTACTAACGCCCATAACAGATATTGACCCTGAGTTTGACCTGGACCCACAAATCATTTCTTATGGCGATATGGGCCGCTGGGACCCCGAGCTAAAAACCAATACACCCGATGGGCAGATTTTGGGTATCCCCATTAACGGCAATATTCAGCTTTACTATTACCGCAGAGACCTCTTTGAAGAAGCAGGTTTCGAGCCGCCCACAACCCACGCTGAAATGGAAACCATTGCCGAGCACTTTAATAACCAGCCCCGCATGAGCGGTTTAGCTGTTCGCGCCAATCCTATCTGGTGGGAATTTGGGTCGTATATGCACTCTTACGGTGCGCCGTACCTTTCTTTAGGCGACGACGGTGCCTGGGCGATTGGCATGGAACAGCCCGAGGCGCTGGACGCTGTGAATACCTTTATAAGACACGGGCAAACGTGGGCGCCGCCTAACTACACTGAGATTGGTCAGTCCGAACTCCTCGCGCTTATGTCGAGTGGTCGTTTGGCGCAGGCTCACTTCGTCGGCGCCGCCGCGCCGAACTTCGACAAACCCGACCAGTCGGTTGTGGTGGGGCAAGTCAATGCAACCGTCGTACCAGGCGCAACGACAGACAGCCGCGTCACCGGTTCGGGTGCCTGGTGTATGTCGCTACCTGCCAACATCGACCAGGGGCGAAAAGAAGCTGGGCTGACGTTTTTAAAGTGGGCGACGCAAGCTGAGCAGCAAGTGGCGTACGCCCTGGCAGGCGCGATTCCCGTGCGTCAGGACACCTACGAAACACTTTCAACCCATGAAACGCTCGGCTGGTGGACAAGCGCCTTTGCTGAGAGCACGCCTTTTATCAAAGCCTTACCCAGAGTTCCTGAGACACCTGAATTTAGAAGCTCGGTCAACTTGCGTATGGCGCAAGCTTATGCAGGCGAGATTCCTGTTGACGAAGCTGTAGCGCTTATGGGGCAAGAAACGAGAGCTATTTTAGAAGCGGCAGGTTATACGCTTAAGTGAGTCTCTTGTTTTAAAGCTTTAGTTTCAGTGAATTACAGAAACCTCAATTGTGTCATATGTTAAGAGAAGTTAAAATGTCATGATTCGTATAAATCCCCCTCAATCCCCCTTTGAAAAAGGGGGAAGCAGCATTGTCCCCTCCTTTATAAGGGAGGGTTATCCGAGCGAATGCGAGAATCCACTGGGAGGATTTTAGCTGTTGGAGACGCACTCCGTAATTCACCGAGACTAAAGCCACTAGCCGCACTCTGGTAGAGGCTAATCGTTGAACTTTAACCGTTAGCTTCTACCCCTTCTGACAGGAGGAAATACACTGAGTCTTCTCCGAGAAACTGCCCCCCAGAGGGCGTCACAGCCCTCACCCAGTTTTATTCAGCGCGTTTTTGGCGATGGGGCGTTTAAGTATTGGGCGCTACTTCCAATGGTTATTGTCCTAATCATTTTGACCGTTTACCCTATGATTCAGCTGCTAAGAATGAGCGTGTCGGAAGTCAACTGGGTAGAAGGCAAGCAAGTTTGGGAATACGTGGGCCTCGAGTATTTCTCAACGCTCAGAGCCGACCCCGTGGTGGGTATCGCTATCAAAAACACGCTTCTCTTTGTTATCATCACGGTGGCTTTGGAGACCTTTTTAGGACTGGTCTTAGCGCTCGCCATCAGTCAAACTAAGCTCTTTAGCACCCTGTACCGCAGCGTGATTATTATTCCTCTGCTGATTCCTGCCGTAGCAATAGGCACTATGTGGTCGCTTATGTATGACTACAACTACGGAGCAATTGCCCAGTTTCTGTTTGCCATCGGCGTAAAAAACCCGCCCCTTTGGACGGCCGATCCGAGTACAGCCTTAATGTCAGTCATTGTGGTTGACGTGTGGCACTGGACGAGCTTTCTCTTTCTAATTATTTTAGCGGGCGTGCAGTCGCTGCCTGAGGAGACACTCGAGGCTGCTCGCGTCGACGGTGCCAATGCGTGGCAGCAACTTCGCTACGTCACCCTCCCTCTACTTGTTCCCACCATCATTATTGCAGCGATGCTCCGAACCATTCACGCCTTTAAAGTATTCGACCAGATTTTCGTTTTGACTACGGGAGGTCCAGGTACATCAACCCAGGTTATTAGCCTTTATATCTATGAGGTCTTTAACGACCAGGCGCGTATCGGTTACGCCTCGTTTCTAGCCCTGGGCGTCACCCTTATCATGAGTGTTTTTGTGCTTTTTTATTTGTGGCTTAATGCGAGCTACGGAAAGCGGGCGGGTTAATGGCGAAGATTCTACTCAACGGCCTACTTTGGATAGTCGTCATCATTATTCTCTACCCCGTTCTTTACTTATTCACAACTTCTTTAAAACTAACGCGGCACATTTTTTCGGGACAGTTTTTCTTCACACCGTCAATGATCAACTACCAGGAAATTTTCGTAGGTACACGCGGCAACTTTTTACTACTCACCCGTAATAGCCTTATCGTCGCTGCACTCGTAGCGCTACTCGCGCTTATCATTGGCTCACTAGGCGCTTACAGCCTGACGCGTTTCAAGTGGCCCCGGTGGGTTTCGGGGGGCGCAATTTTGTGGTTGCTTTTTATCAACATGATGCCTGCGATTATCTTTGTAAGTCCTTACTATTTGCTGGTACGCAGCCTGGGTATTTACGACACCCCGTACGCAGTGGTGATGGCGCACCTGGTGCTCAACTTACCCCTGGCTGTACTGATGATGTATAACTTCTTTTCTGACGTTCCCAACGAACTCGCGGACGCCGCCCGAATAGACGGCGCAAATCAGTGGCAGACGTTTTGGCGCGTGATGTTGCCGCTTGTCAGACCTGGACTGGCAGCAACCGCCGTGCTGGTTTTTGTGTTTAGCTGGAAAGAATTCCTCTTTGCCCTATCGCTTACCACCTCGACATCCGGGCGCACGATTCCGGTGGGTATCTCGAGCTTTGTACAAGAATTCAATATTCGTTATGGCGAAATGGCGGCAGCCTCGTTCTTTGCCATGATTCCCGCACTAATTCTGGTGATTGTCGCGCAAAAGCATATTATCAAAGGTTTAACGGTTGGCGCTGTCAAGGGATAAGGTGCTACCGAAGGAAAGGCATAATTCTCATGGCAACGAAACAACCCAACATCGTTTTCTTTTTCACCGACCAACAACGCTTCGACACAACAGGGGTTCACGGAAATCCTTTAGACCTGACCCCAAACTTTGACCGTTTCGCTCAGGGGGGTACGCACCTTTATAACTGCTTCACACCGCAACCTGTTTGCGGCCCCGCCAGGGCCTGCTTGCAATCAGGGCAGTATGCAACCACGACAGGCTGTTACCGAAATGGCATTCCCCTACCCCAAACAACCAAAGCGCTGGCACACTATTTTAACGATGCGGGCTACCACACGGGCTACATCGGTAAGTGGCATTTAGCCGATTCAACTAACAAAGGGGCTGTTGCAGAGGAGGAGCGCGGTGGCTACCAGTATTGGTTGGGGGCGAATTTACTCGAGTTCGTCTCGGACGCATACGACATGAATTTATACAACAATGACAACGAAAAAGTTCATCTGCCTGGTTACCGCGTGGACGCGCAAACGGACGCAGCGATTCGCTATATAGATAAACAAAAAGACAATCCTTTTTTCTTATTTCTGTCGTATCTCGAGCCTCACCACCAAAACCACATTGACGATTACCCCCCACCCGACGGCTACCGCGAGCGCTATGCGGGGCGCTGGACACCGCCCGATTTGGCGCATTTGGGCGGCTCAACACAGCAACACCTTGGAGGGTACTACGGAATGGTCAAGCGACTAGATGAAGCCTTCGGGCGACTTTTGGACGCGCTGAAAAGTCTCAACATTCTAGACAACACGATTGTCGTTTTCACCTCCGACCACGGCTGTCATTTCAAAACGCGCAACGGCGAGTATAAGCGCTCTTGTCACGAAAGTTCGATCCGTGTTCCCACTGCTATTTCAGGACCGGGCTTTAATGCAGGCGGGCAAATCCACAAGCTTGTCAGCACCCTGGATTTACCGCCGACACTTTTAGATGCTGCGGGAATAGATGTGCCGGCTCAAATGCAGGGGCGTTCGGTTGTGCCGCTGGTTAACCGAGAAAAAGTCGATTGGCCCGAAGAAGTTTTTGTGCAGATAAGCGAATCACAGGTGGGGCGCGCTGTTAGAACTGGGCGCTGGAAATACGGCGTTGATGCGTCTGACAAAGATGGCTGGGACGACATGAATTCTGACAGCTATGTCGAGCAATATTTGTATGACTTAGAGAGTGACCCTTACGAACTTTTTAATCTTGTCAACCTAGAGTCACACGAGCGGGTCGCCGCCGTGATGCGTGAGCGGTTAAAGCGGCGCATGGTCGAGGCGGGTGAGCGGGAACCCACGATTCACTCAAGCCCAGATGAAATGATAAGTTTCGGTCAACGCCAGGTTCTTGAAGGTGAGGAATACTTGTGAAGCGGCCGAACATCGTTATTACGATGGCAGACGACCAGCAAGCCTCGAGCCTCTTTGACCCGAACATCCACACCCCCATCCTGGATGACATGAGGTTAAAAGGTAGCTGCTTTACCCAGGCCCATCACTTCGGGGCGAGCCAGGGCGCTGTCTGCGCCCCGAGCCGCGCCATGCTGCACGGCGGCAAGTATTATTTCAATCTGCCAGACGCGCTGCACCTGCCGTCCAGAACGCCGCCGCAGAACGAGCGCGACTTAGCCGCCCTGCGGGCGACCCCTCTACTCGGTGAACTTTTAGGTGAAAGCGGCTATAAAACCTTTGCCACAGGCAAATGGCACAACGGCCCGTTCTCGTTCAACAAAAGTTTTCAGGACGGCGCAAATATCTTTTTCGGCGGCATGAGCGACCACGATAAAGTGCCTTTACACAAGTACGATTCTAGCGGAAACTACCCCGATGAGGCGATACAGTTCGGCGAAGGTTTCTCTACCGATTTATTTGTAGACGCCGCAACACAGTTTATAGGCAACTACGATTCGGATGACCCTTTTTTCCTGCTCATTTCGTTTACCGCGCCGCACGACCCGCGAACACCGCTACCAGATTATAAGGACATGTACGCAGCCCAGAACCTCGAGCTGCCCCAAAACTACCTGCCGGAGCATCCTTTTGATAACGGTGAGATGCTGTGCCGCGACGAGTTACTAGCACCTTTTCCCCGACCCGTTTCGAATGTAAAACAGCAACTAGTCGACTATTACGGCATGATTACGCATATGGACAGGGGTATCGGGCGCGTTCGTGAGGCGCTCGAGGCAAGGGGGTTCCTAGACAACACCCTTTTCGTGCACACGGGTGACCACGGTTTGGCCGTGGGGCAGCATGGACTGTTCGGCAAGCAAAACCTGTACGAGCACTCTATAAAAACGCCGTTGGTCATAACAGGGCCAAACGTTCCCAAGGCCCAAGAGGTTGACGCGCTCGTCTATCAACACGACCTCTTTCCGACGCTGCTCGAGACCGCCAGCATAAACGTGCCAGACGGGTGCGACTTCGAATCTCTATGGCCGCACCTCAAGCAAACTGCCCAGGAACGAGACAGCATTTTTTCAAGCTACCGCCTTTGTCAACGCAGCGTCAAAAGCGAACGTTTCAAACTCATTCGCTATTTTGAGGAGGGCGGTAAGGGCTCAAATACTGTGCAGCTTTTCGACTACCGCAACGACCCCCTAGAGACCCTCGACCTGCGGGCGAATGCGTCGTACCGCGAGGAGATTAAAGCGCTTGACAAGACCATGCTCGAGTGGATGAAACGCTCGAATGACCCGCTAGTGGAAAGCCTCGAGGGCCAAATGTGAACGACACACAACCCAACTTTCTCGTCATTTGCACCGACCAGATGCGCGCCGACCATTTAGGCGTTGACGGCAACCCTGTTATCCAAACCCCTCATCTAGACGCTCTAGCTGAAAGCGGTACTCACTTTCAGCGCGCCTATGTCAACTGCCCCCTCTGCATGCCGAGCCGCGCCACCATGTTTACAGGTTTAACGCCCAGAGGTCACGGCGTCAGAACAAACGGCATCCCCCTGGATAAATCTTTACCAACTCTGACAGACGCGCTTAAAAACGCGGGCTATCACACCGCGTCTATCGGCAAGCTCCACTTCTCAAACTACTGGCTTAATGACGATGTTCAGAAGCAGGTCGATACAGCTGACTTTTTAGAGATTCAGAATTTTTGGTCAGAAGGCAAAATTGACACCATCCCCACACCCTATTACGGTTTCGAACACGTAGATATTACGCTGGGTCACGGCGCATTTACAGGTGGCGACTATGCCAACTGGCTACGAGAAAAACATCCCAATGCGTGGGAGAAATTGCAAACTGAGGGCGTTACCCCATCACCGAGTGGCGCAGAACAAAGCGGCACCTTTCCACTCGAGGAAAGCCTGCACCACACGGCCTATGTTGCTCATAGGACGATTGACTATTTTGATAAACTCGGGAGGGACAAGCCCTTCTTTTTATTCTCATCCTTTCCCGACCCGCACCATCCGTACCAGTTGCCCAAAGAATGGGAGGACATGTACTCACCTGACGAGGTCGTTCCACCTGTTTTCAGAGAGGGTGAATTTGACAATCTTGCTCCCCACTTTAAAGAGATTTTCGAGAATGACTTGCAGCTGAGTGGACGTGGGCAAGCAACGAAGGTCTCACAGGAGCATCGGCTCGAGTTCATTGCCCGCACCTACGGGATGGTGTCGCTACTAGATAAATATATCGGCAAGATGTTGGAGGCGCTCGAGGAAAAAGGCTTGCGCGAGAATACAGTTATCGTTTTTATGTCTGACCACGGCGATATGTTGGGCGACCATCAACTATTAAACAAAGGTCCGTTTCACTTTGAAAGCTTGCTGCGCGTGCCGATGATTTGGTCGTGGCAGGGTCAATTCAAACAGCAGCAAACTGAGGCGCTTATGAGCCTGCTTGATTTTGCACCGACGGTACTCGAGCTAGCAGGTGTACCTCAGCCTGAAGGACCAAGTTCTAACGAAGCACCCCTACAGCCGCCAGCCTGGGCAGGGCGTTCACAGGTTCCTGTTTTGAAAGGACAAGAAGCTAGCGTTCAAGAAGCCATTTTAGTTGAAAATGACGAGGATTATTTGGGCCTGCGTCTTCGCACGCTCATCACACCAACGCACAAACTCACAACCTATACAGGTCACAGAGGACCAGAAACTTACGGGGAGTTATTTGACTTGGAGAACGACCCGCATGAATTGCAGAATCTTTGGCATAAACCTGAATTTGAGAAGGTTAGGCTCGAGCTAATGCAACAACTTCACTACAAAATTGTTGAGACGGATGCGGCTGTACCTAGAAGATTGAGCCACGCATAAATGATTCCCGAGAATCATCTCCAACGATGAGCCGACCACTTTATGTTTATATCGATGTAGATGAGACCCTTATTCGTAATTATGGTACGAAGCGGATACCCATACCTAATGTGGTTCAACATGTTAAGAAGCTAAATGAGCAAGGTGCTATTTTGTATTGCTGGAGTTCGGGTGGCGCTGACTACGCTCGTGAGTCTGCTCGAGAGCTTGGCATAGAAGATTGCTTTGTAATATTCTTACCCAAACCTCAAATTATCATTGACGATGTGAAACTAGCCGATTGGCGTTATCTAAGCGAAATTCATCCAAATACATGTGACGGATATTCGCTTGAAGATTATCGAAAGCTACTTTACGGAATTGCCTAAACAAGCAATGTAGGAGACGTCATTTTATCTAGCTCAAGATAGGGAGAAAACTTGCAATGAAAGCCATCATGGTCATGTTCGATTCACTCAATAAACACATGCTGCCGTCTTACGGCTGCGACTGGACGCACGC
>ENA-ORXM01001787-ORXM01001787.1-marine-metagenome-genome-assembly--contig:-NODE-1787-length-28040-cov-4.248328_pt1 | contig 28040 bp, 24 predicted proteins | sample MGYA00237867_ERZ511480 | MGnify/ENA primary metagenome ERZ511480 (study PRJEB26309, sample SAMN06266103) | marine metagenome | isolation source: Algal blade | place: United Kingdom:Sidmouth, United... | reverse complement strand
GCCCAGGCGGTGAAGCCTTCGGTAATTTCCATAACGAAGGTAAAGCGGTTACCGTCCGGCCCGATACGGAAGCCCTCAGCATCTTTTTCCGGCATGACTTTATCCAGGTACTCATTGGCTAAGTCAGGGTCGTATTCGGTGTACTGCTTGGCGAGTGTTTCATTATAGAAGGGCGTACCCTCGAGCGGTGCAGCTTGCCAGGGCTCACCCTGACCGACAAAGACAACGTCAATAACTTCTTGGCGGTCAATCGCGTGGGACAGGCCGATGCGGAAGTTGATATCGTTGAAAACTTCGCGCTTGACTGGGTCCTGTGAGTTCAGGTTGAGGGCCAGTAGCGAGTGGTTCATCTCCGCCTTGCGCGTTTCGAACAGGCGGTAGTTACCGGCTTCCTGGTTATCGAAAATCACAGGTTTGTTGATATCCGTGGCGATGTGTCGGTCTTGCAGGTCAATTTCACCGTTAAGGATTTTCAGAAGGAAAACTTCTGCATTGTCGAAAAGCTCGAAGCTCACGGTGTCGATATAGGGGAGCTGGTTTCCTTCAGCGTCGACCTTCCAGTAGTAAGGGTTGCGCTCAGCAACTACTCTGGTGCTACCGTCGCCGTAATCATTCTGAAGCGTCCAAGCGTACAAGCTAGGATAATTTGCAAGTCCCAAGGCCGAGTTGCGGTCAACGCCTTGAGCACGAATAAGCGCCGTCCAATCGGCAGCCCCAGCTTCATCGATTTTCGTTTGCAGTTCAGCCTCGTCAACATAGGCAGCGTGGAACTGCTTGAGGTGATGCGCGGGGAAACAGGTATGGGGGCAACCAACCGAGGCAATCTCTTGTAAGAAGGTACCCTTAGGTTCTTCAAACGTAAACTTGACCTCGTAGTCACCTAGTTTTTCAACAGAGGGGGCATTGCTGCCTCTGTCCGGAGTAAGCTCTTCGTTAAGCTGAATGTCTTCATACCAGAACATAATATCGTCAGCGGTAAAGGGCATACCATCTGACCACTTCATACCCTCGCGGAGTTTGAAGACGTACTCAGTCGCGTCTTCGTTGATTTCATAAGACTCGGCAATGTTGGGCACGACGCCTGTCCAGTCAGGGTTCCAACGGACTAAGTTTTCATAAGCAATAGTGCGCTGAAACCAGCCAAAGTCGCCGCCGCCTAAAAGACCTGTGTTCCAGGTACCGCCGTAGTCGCCAATTTCTTCAACGACCTCTAGCTGAAGAGGCGTCGTGGGCAAACGCTCTTCTAGTGCTGGTAGGTTGCCTGCTTCGACCTGCTCTGTAAGAACAGGCGCTTCTTGATATTGCGCAAACACTACCGCCGTCAGACTAACGATAAGTGCTAGCATAGCCATTTTTGCAAAACGGCTGACGTTATGGTTCAATGAACCGTTTCCGTACATGCGTACCTCCAAAATTTTTTCTTTCGAGATATATCATATATAATCTGCTATAGTGTAACTATGCAATTCAGGTACTTGCGGTTTGCAATTTGAGTCATATGAGGAATCGGTGAATGTTTTCTTCCAACCTTGCGTAAACTGTCCTGCGTGCGCAGATTGCTAGCGTGCGGCTCGAGCCTCCTCAGCTTTAGGAAACGGCGGCGCTGTTCCCGTTTGCTCGAGACCGTAAGGTTCAGGCGGAAAACTATCCAAAACCTCGCCCTGCCTCATAGCCCATAGGTATTCACTCGAGAATAAACGTGTTTTTGCAATATCAGGATTACTGTATACGCCCGCAATAGCAATACGCCCTTTATCGCTTTTATTGACTGGGCTGTAATGCCACACACTGCTGTCCCAGCAAACAGCGTCACCCGAATCCAACTCGACATGATGCAGCCCGTGACTTTCAATCATTTCCTCAACTCGGTCACGGGGCAATTCGCCGTGGATACTATCTTCGTACAAAACGTGCTCGACAATTTCTGTTTTATGACTGCCGGGAATCATTTGTAAACAGCCATTGAGTTTCGTCGCGGGGTCGAGCGCCATCCAAAAATTAAACGGCTCGGTTTCACCGTCACGCCATAAGCCGTTGTCCTGGTGCCAGGGGGTCGCGCTACCAGTTTTGGCAGGTTTCAAAAAACAACTGTCGAACTTTAGAATAATATCGTCGCCCAGAAAGTGCCGCGCGATTCGCAGCATGCCCTCGCCACCGTGAGCGTTGTGCCAGATAAGCGGTGAGCGGGAGCAAAAGCGGCTCAGCTTGCGAAAGCGGGCCGCCTTAGCCGCTGGCGTATCGCCCATCGGGTCCATCGGGTCGGCGTCAGGATTGATGTCCGGCTCAGGCATCAAAATCGCATTTTTGATAATGCCCCGCAATTCGATAGCCGTTTCTTTCGGGATGACATTGCGAACGATAAAATAGCCCTGTTCACGCCACTGCCGCGCCTGCTCGTCGGTGGGTTGCCACGTTTCCATAAGCATCTCCTTTTTTTGTCAGTTTACCTGAACTGAGCGGGGCCTAATCCCAATACTCGTCTAAATCGACAAGGTCGCTCACATCTAAAGCACTAACGTGCGAGAAACCGTCTATCACCTCGGTGAAGTAAAGCCACCGTCTATCAGGGCCTAAGAAGGGATGGGCGTGAAAGCGCTGCCCTCTGATAATAGGAGTCAGCGTTTTTAGGGTCTCGAGCCTGTACTTTTCTGGTTCATGGGGATGATGCACCGATAAAAGCTGATGCCCCTTTGTGCCGTCCTGATTTTCGACAAACAGAAATTTTCCTGCGGGGTCATTGCCCGTATGCACGTAGCCCAAACCTGGCAATTGCACCTCGTCCCAGGTATCCGTTTCCAAGTCGTATCGCCCGTACCAAACGTTGCGTTCACCCTCTTTAAACAGGTTTGCCTCGTAATAAAGACCGCGCTCGGTCATGATTTGATGACAGACATCGCCGTGCTCGGTACGCCCTCTTAAAGTCTTCGTACCCGTTCCGTCTAAATTCACTGTCCACATACCGTTGTGCCCCTGCGTGTGGTTTACGAGTAAACGGTCATTGCTGATAAAAAAGACATGATGCACATGAAAGTCGAGCGTCACGACATCCTTATAGGTTCCGGTTTCAGTGTCGATAACGCCGATGGTGCAAGGAACCCTGTCACGCCAATCGTCATGGTTAAACGGCTGTTTCATATTGAGCAGCGATTCACGGTCAGCGAAAGCCTCCTGGAACATTATTCTGTCGGCGTGGATAAAGGCAAAGTGCTTACCATCGGGTGAAAACCCTGTTTGACCGATGGAAACGCGACCTGGCATACTGTGTATGAGGCGGTTCTCGAGCCCATCCAAATGCGTAGACCACAGTTCATCATCCTGAAAATAATAAAACTCGCGCCGCGTACCATTAAGTGCGCTCAGATGATTGTAAATGCCCCGCAGACGAGGCTCACACCAGATAGCCCAACCCGCATCGCGCGTTCGTCCGTCGGTTAACTGCGTAATCTCGCCCGAGCGCAAGTCGAGTTTGTAAAGTTGCACCCAGCCTGAACGTTCGCTGTGAAAAATCAGGGCGTCGTTCTCGGGCGTGATGGAGGGTATAAAATAGTAAAGCGGATAGTTATTGTGCTTGCCTGCGGTTAAGCGGCGCAGCGTGCGACCCGTCTCTGGGTCGGTTCCTGTAAACCATTCTGCCGGATGGGTTTGCCCTATCGCCATAACGCTCCTATCAATGCCTCTTGAATATGTAGCTCAGATATATCATATATAATCCAAGATGTTTAAAAGGAGGTACTGTATGAAACTGGGCGTAAGTCATCAAAGGCCAGAGCAGCTTACAGATAGTCACCTGAACTACCTTAAACAAATGGGGGTGGAGAGCCTCGAGGTACGTATTTTAAGCCCCGATTCATCGTTCGACACGATTATGGGTATCAAAGATAAGGTTGAAAACGCTGGCCTTCATCTGCATGAAATTATGCTCAACGACAAATATTCCGCGCCCGAAGTTTGTTTGGGACTCGAGGGTCGTGACGAAACCATTGCTTTGATTCAGCGTTTTATTAAAGACTTGGGGCGAGCGGGTATTGAACACACAACCTACGCTTGGCATACCGGCGGCGCTTACGCAACAGGAATCACGCAAACGAGGGGCTGTCCGACTAGACTGTTTGAACTCGAGGCTGCGCTAGCGCTACCCCATGCTTATGACCGTGAGTACAGTGATGAAGACATGTGGCAAAGCTACGCGTATTTTATTCGGGAGGTTTTGCCTGTAGCCGAAGATGCAGGTGTCAAATTGCAACTGCACCCGAACGACCCACCGGTGAGCCACCAGGGTGTTGCGCGTATTTTTAGTAGTACCGAGGCTTATCGCCGCGCAATGGATATGGCTAACCACAGCCCCTACTCAGGTATTCTTTTTTGCGTGGGTTGTTGGGCAGAAATGTTTGGGGCAGAGGGTAAGGGTGAAGATATTGTCGCCGCCATTCGTGAATTTGGCTCGCAGGGTCATATCCACCAGGTGCATTTTAGAAATATCGACAACCCCATGCCCAACTTTAAAGAAACGTTTCCTGATGAGGGTTATGTAGATATGCCCGCCATTGTACGAGCGCTTGCCGAGGTAAGCTTCGACAGCATCCTTGTACCCGACCATGTGCCCAAGACGGCAGATGCTGAAGGCAACACGAACGCTGGGGAGGCTTTTATTTTCGGCTACATTCGTGGACTTATCCAGTCTGTACAATCCGTAGCCAAAGCAGCGTGACCGAATTGAAGCAAATTTTCCAAAGCCATTGCCTTTAAATGAGATCATCTATAAGCGTCTATAAGTTCTTGCTCTCTAGCAATAAGGATATCCAATGTCAAAATACCCCTTCAGTAAAGCCGAAGCCCTGGACTGGTGGTCACGTATTGTCGCTGGTTGGGCGCACCGCTTGGACTCGAGCGGTGCAAGAACTCTGATAGACGGCGTACCCAACCCCGAAGACGCAGGCGGCTCGCCTGAAGGTGTCACGCGGATGCTTTGGGGTCTTGGCGGCTGGCTGTCACAAGATAGAGAGATTGGGCTCGAGTGGCGCGGCGAAACGTTTGAGACCGACGCACTTATCAAGCAGGCACTTATAGGCGGCACCGACCCAAACTCACTCGGTTACTGGGGCCGTAAACCTAACCGCGGCGAATACGACCAGCGCACAGTAGAGTCCGGACAAGTTGCCTTTGCCACTTGGCAGAGTCGCAACCATAGCTGGGACACTATGAGCGCAGAGGAACGAGAAAAACTCGTCGCTTGGTTAGATAGGTTTGGGCAGAAACCGACAAGCTGGAATAACAATTGGGCCTTGTTTTGGCTGCTTAATCATACAGGGCGCAAACAGTTGGGCGCAGCACACGACCAGCCGATGATGGATTCCGTTTTGGACTATATGGAAGATGTTTACTGCGCGAACGGCTGGTACGACGATGGTAAACGGCGCGGCGCAAACCATTTTGATGATTACAACTATTGGGTCTTTGCTACGCACGTTTTGGCTTGGGCGCAGATGGACGGCGACACGCAACCAGAGCGCCGCGACCTCCTTTTAGAACGCATCGAAAAGCTTATGGTTCACTTCCCCTATTTCTTTGGGGCCAATGGTACCTATACCGAATACGGACGAAGCCTCTCTTATAAATTTGCGCGGCTGGCTGCGCCGCTGTGGGCCTATAAAGCGGGCGTCTGGCCTCACTCGGTCGGTATGCTGCGGCGTCTAGTCGGGCGGCACATGCGCTGGTACTTGGACCGAGGCGCGCTCAGGGCGGACGGTACACTTAGACAATCTTTAACAGCAGAGGGCAGTGTTGAGGTTCGGGAAACTTATATCGCTACAGGCTCTTCGTACTGGGCGATGCTTGCCTTCGGTGCTCTGTGGAGTTTGCCAGATGATGACCCATTCTGGACAACCCCCGAAGAACCCCTGCCAGTTGAAAAGGCAGATTTCACAAACGTTTACGAAGAGCCTGGCTGGGTGGTGGTGGGCACCAAAGCATCAGGTGAGGTGCAGCGCTTTAACGCGCGCAGCGAAAAGCATCCGTCCAAGTACGGTAAATACCTTTACGCGACAGCAGCACCCTTCAACGTGGGGCAGGTTGGTGGGCAGTACAGCCCCGATAATATGCTTTGTTTGAATAACGGCGAAACCTATGCGCACCGCGACAAAAATTTAGCCTCAGCTGTGGGTGAACCTGGCTGGCTGCGGATGCGCTACCCACAGTATTTGGGAAACAACACGCACACCATTGACACAACCATTATTACGAGAGGCGAGTGGCACTTGCGTGCGCACCGCGTGACGCTGGATAAACAAACGAAGGGCAACGTATCGGCAAGTGAGGGGCCATCTCCTCTTGGTTACGTTGCAGGCTCGAGCCCCTTTATTCAAAGCGATAAAGAGCAAGGCTGGGAAAAAGCCACCGAGTTTGGACGCCCCGAAGAGGGTAACCGTCAGGTAGGCATTATGCGACTCAAAGGTTACGACGGACAGAAACGAGCAGCCGCCTGGCAAGGTCGCCGTGACCTAAACAGCGTTTACGGTGACTACGTTCTGCCCTTGCTGACGGTAAGCAAGATTGGGGCCGTCCACGACCTGATTTGCCTGGTGGGTGTCGGACGTAGCAATATCGACTTTGGAACACTCGCTGCCTCAATTAAAGAAGCAGACTGGACAGAAGATGGTACGTTTAGACTCGAGTTTACAAATGACCCAACCATAGAAGTTCCGAAATTATAAGCATAAAAGCTTCACGTTTGAACTTTTACCGAAAACCGATAACGTTCCCGAAAGGACCTTATGAACTACACAACCCTACCCAACACCGACCTCCGCGTTTCGACCCAGGCCCTCGGCTGCTTCGCATTTGCAGGCGGACAAACCTGGGGTGAGCAAGACGAGCAAGACTCTATTTCGACACTGGAAGAGGCGCTCGAGCTAGGCATCACCTTTTTTGATACGGCGGAGGGCTACGGCGCTGGCTACTCCGAAGAACTTGTGGGCCGCGTTTTAGCTAGCAGACGTGACAAGGTCGTCATCGCAACCAAAGCAAGCCGTCAAAACCTCGCACCTAATGATTTGGAGGCGGCCTGCGAAGCGAGTTTGCGCCGCTTACAAACCGACTATATCGACCTGTACCAGATTCACTGGCCCAACCACGACGTACCCATAGCAGACACAGTGGGTAAGTTAGAGGAGCTTAAAAAGAAGGGCATGGTCCGCGCAATCGGCGTAAGCAACTTTGGCGTAGGTGATATGACCGACTACTTAAAACAGGGTACACCCGTTACGAATCAGTTGCCCTATAACTTACTTTTCAGGCCCATCGAACACAAAGTAATTCCGCTCTGTCACGAACACAGCGTGAGCATTTTGCCCTATAGCCCGCTTATGCAGGGCATGTTGACAGGCAAGTTCAATTCACCTGATGACGTTCCCGAAGGCCGCGCCCGTACCCGCCACTTTTCAGGCAACCGGCCTCAGGCAAGCCACGGCGAGCCTGGTGCAGAAAAGGAAACCTTTGGCGCTATCGACGAAATGACGGAGGTTGCTAAGCGCATAGGCCAACCCTTAACCTACGTTGCGCTAGCCTGGTTACTCGCTCAGGCTGATGTGCACAGCGTACTTGTCGGCGCACGAAATGTCGAGCAGCTTAGAAACAATGTCAAAGCAGCCGAAGTCAGCCTTTCGCAAGAAGATGTTGACGCTCTAAGCGCGACTACCGCAGACTTGAAACAGAAACTCGGTGCAAACCCAGATATGTGGAATGGCGCTGAAAATTCGCGTTACCGTTAAAGAACGGTTCTCTTAAAAATCGGCTGAGTACAAAATAGAGGTCGTTTCGACTGAAGCGAAGCGCAGGGGGAAATCCTATTTTTAGCGTGCTGCACCAAGATTCCTCACATGCGTTCGGAATGACAATTAATTTTTATTAAGCCAACTGTGTTCTTACTCTACCGACTCTTCGTATAACCTCCGTTAAGGGTTTCATTTGACGAATGCCCCGAAATAATATTAAATATAATATACGATTGAAATAAAAAGGAGCCTTTCGCATGTCCCTTGCACCGTTGAAAACCTTTGCAAGTAAAAAGGACGCCGTGTACGATTCCATTCGGGCGGCTATTTTTCATGGGAGTTTTCAACCAGGTGAGCGGCTTGTTATCGACACCTTGGCGAAAGACTTAGGTGTGAGCGCTATACCCGTTAGAGAAGCCTTGCAGCTTCTGCAAGCCGATGGTCTGGTAAACATAAAGCCCCACGCAGGGGCAACGGTAACGGATATTCACCCCGATACTGTTTACGAGGTTTTCAAGCTTTTAGAGACCACCGAAATTATCAGCAGCCGCGCCGCCTGCGAACGCATGAGTGATGATGACATTGCAGAACTCGAGTTCCTCATTAAAGAGATGGATGAGCTTACGGATGACCCCGAACGCTGGTCGGCAGAAAATGCGCGCCTGCATCAGTTTATTTGTGACCGTTCGGGAACACGCTTAGCAGGCGAGGTCATGATTAAAACGCTCGACCAGTGGAACCGGATACGCTACTACTACCTCGAGTCCGTTTTTGCTACGCGGCTCGAGCGGGCACAAAAACAGCACTGGGCCATTTTAAAGGCGCTTAAAAAGCGCGACGCCGATAAAGTAGAAAAAGTTATTTCAAAACACAACCGTACCGCCCTAGCCGACTACCAAAAATTGCTGGGGAGCCTTGTGAGTAACGCTGAAAAACTCTCTGATGCTTAGACAGTTTCGGCATATATAAAAAATTTATACCCCGGATATCGTTAAGCACTTCACTAATTTGCTCAATACCTTCAGTCGTGTGTTTTACCTGACACAGCGCTGATTAAAGTCTGCTACCGTAGACCTTAGTAAGGCAAGTGCTTTTTTGCACAAGGACTTTACCATCACGGCGAACTCCCAAGCCGTGAACCAATTCAATAAAATTTATTCGCAACTAATCGTTTAAGTAAACCTTAGACGAACCGCCGTACTGGGCGCTGTCCGGTACCTCACCCTATTATGGAGTGTTTATGTATCCTACTGAAATTAACAACTACGCAAAAGAACGCATCAACGAAATGATTAAAGCTCGTGAAGAGCACGACCTTTGGCTCAAACTCGCCTCGCAGCAAGAAGAAAGTATAAGCCCAACGGCACGCTTCGCTGCCTGGTGGCAGGGTCTTACAGGCAAGCCACAGCGCCGTTTAAAGCGCTCGAGATAAGCGCTCAAAACACAAAAGGGGAAGCTCAGGAGGTTTTTTTCTCCTGAGCTCCCCCTTTGCCCTATTCTCTAGCCATCCAGCCACGCACGCAGCGTTTGGGCGTCGCGTAAGAAATTTTCAGGACTGTCATCTTGTACGAACTCGAGCATGACCGGATGATCGCGGTCGCTCGACTTAGCTATCTCAAGGTAACGAAGCCACTCAGCCTGACCTTCCTTTAAAGGTCGACGTACACCTGGCTCGGGCCAGCAAAAAGTGTGTAGACTCGCGAGCTTCGGCAGTACCGCTTTAAGACCTTCAGCTCGGTAATCCGTCGTTTTGTGATGCGGTGGTTGCCAGAAGGTGTAAAGGTTAGCGTGGTCGCACGCAGCAAATAAAGACTGCGCGGCCTCGTTGGTATCGGTCAGCGTGTTGCCATGATATTCAAACGAGACGCTTATGCCTTCCCCTTCAGCGAGTGACGCAATACGTTTAGTGTCCTGTACGACTTCCTCAAAATAATCTTGACTCGCCACATCAGAGCATCGAGTCCCCGCCCAAACCCGAATGGTTGGTGCGCCGAGAGCTTTCGCTGATGCGAGAACATCTTCAAACTCAAGTCCCGCCGCCTCACTCTCCCCTACTCGGTAGTAGGAACCGTAAGCTGCGCTCACTAAACCGGCGCTTTTTGTGAGGTCTCGAACTTCCCGTGCTTTAGCTACATCACCGTGGGGCACGTGAATGTCACCGCCCCACTCGATGGTCTCGAGCCCTGCCGTTTTGACAAGCTCGACAACCTCCTCAGCCGATAGCTGCCGAAACGTAATCGAGCAAAGCCCTGAAATAAGCCGTCCCATCAGGCCATTATTTTCGCTTGGGCCTGCGTAATTTCGTGCTCTAAAGGTTTGCCCGCTAAATAGAGTCGCAGTTCTTCCAACATGGCTTGCCCCTGCCGCTGCCGCTCTTTACCCACGTTTCCGGCCAGGTGAGGTGTCAAAATAACATTGGGTAGGTCGTAAAGGGGCGACTCTTTAACCGGAGGCTCAGGCTCAGTTACATCTAGAATAGCGTAGAGGTCAGCTCTCGTTTGCAACACCTCAATCAATGCCGCTTCATCAATCACCATGCCCCGGGCCGAATTGATAAAGGTCGCGTTTTCTTTCATGCTGGCAAAGTGTTCTTTTTTGACCATCTTGCGCGTTTCCTCAAGGGCGGGCGTATGCAGCGAAACAACGTCAGAACGTTTGAACAAGTCCTCCAATGAAACGCTTTCAACACCTAGCCGCTGCGCGTCCTCATCAGATAGAAAAGGGTCATAGGCAATCACCTCATTCTCGTGGTGTTTGAGCCGTTTTAAGACGCCACGCCCTACACTCCCCAAAGACACAAGCCCTACAGTGCTTCCGTAATTACCGGGTAAGAGTCGTTCTTTGTTATAAGTCCGCTCTTTTTTAACCACCTGGGTATAGTGCCAAAAACGTTTTAGCGACAGCAAAATCGTTGCTAGTGCATATTCGGTCACAGCCACAGCGTTGAGCCTAAAAGCGCTGCTCACACGGACATTACGCTGCCAGGAGTCGTCCGTGACAAAATAGCGAATCGAGCCCGCCCCATAAAAAAGGATTTTCAAGTTGGGAGCGTGGGCTAAAAACGCCTCATCTAAAATGGGCGCGCCCCAGCTTGACATTATGACTTCGACCTCTTGCAGCAGCTCAGGGTTCGCTTTGACAGAATCGGGTGTTTGGGGCTCAGCAACCATATCAAGCAACTCTGCAATAGAGGTTTGCACCTCGTCACTGTAGACTTCTTGTAGGGCGCTCGGACGACAAATATAGAGACCTTTGGGTTTTGTCATGTGGTCTAGTTTACCTGGTTCTTCTCAAGAGCGGCAGCTAACTTTTAAGTACAGCCACTTTGAAGTATCGCATTACACCAAGACTTGTACCTACCGTAATTACAATAGACTATGGTAAAGGAAACAAGGATTATTCAGATTGGCAACTCGAGAGGCGTTCGCATCCCTAAAGCGCTGCTAACCAAATACGACTTACAAGATGAGGTCGTTTTAGAGGAACTCGAGGACGGCATTCTTATCCACAGCAAAAGCGGTGGCAAGTTGAGCTGGGAAGACACCTACAAAGCTACCGAAAAAGCACAAGAAGACTGGTCAGACTGGCAAGCTGTAGATGGTGACGATGACTTCAGTTGAACGCTACGGAATTTACTTGGCAAACCTGGACCCGACCATTGGGTCAGAGTTGAACAAGACGCGCCCGGTGGTGGTTATCAGCGATGATTTGATGAATAAGTATCTCAAAACGGTTGTTACCTGCCCACTAACTACGGCGCTGCATCCAAACTGGCGTAGCCGCATACAAATAAAGAGTTCAGGTAAATCTGCGGAGATTGCCGTGGATCAGATTCGGGTGCTTGCTAAAGAGCGGCTTGTTAAGAAATTGGACGACTTGGACAAGGATGATGCTTTGAAGCTGCGTTTACTTATTACCGAAATGTACGGGGAAAGATAGCCGTAATAAGCGGATCGATCAAAGCATCAGGAATCTTATTGAGTAAACCCGAGCTTTGACCTTCTGGCGAAGCCAATTCAACAGTCACTCGACTCAGGTGCTGTGCTCTTTGCATATTGCTGCTAATCATTGCGACGACATGCTGAGATAAACCTGTTCGCAAATCGTCCATCTGAATGATCAATGCAGGGCGCGTCTTTGCCGTTTGCAAATCTGAATTAGGGAATAGGACAAGAACAATGTCGCCCCGCTTATAGCTGGGATTTGGCGGTTTCATAGTCATCATAAGCGTCTATATCAGAGTTGTTCCAGTCCTCAAAGGTCGCCAATCTTGAACGAAGCTCCGCGGCCTGCACAGCATCTATTCCTTAATCCAACAAGTTAACAGTTGTGGAGAGAAACGTAACTATAACTCTAGTTTCTTCGTCAACACCCTGGACATCGCCTAGTTCTACCTTGCCGTTCCGGTAGATACCTTCAACCGTTTTTAGAGTCGTCATAGCCTGAAGTTTACAACGGATAGATATTTGCGGGAGTTAGTTTGACTGAAATCTCATCTTTCATGCCGTTATAGTCAAAGGTAAAGCTTTTTTGACGGCCTCTGTAAACGCCGCTGTCCCCCTCGAGCCTCCCAAATCTTTGGTCGGGTCTTCAGCAAGTGCGGCTTGTACGGCATGCTCGATGGCGTCTGCTACTTCGACCTCTTTTAAACCAAAACGCAGCATCATAGCGGCGGAAAGTAGGGTGCCGACGGGGTTAGCAATACCCTGCCCGGCGATGTCTGGCGCACTCCCATGAACAGGCTCGAACAGGCCAACACTACCGCCCAAACTGGCGCTTGGTAAAACACCTAAGCTACCGGGGATGACAGCCGCCAAATCGCTCAAAATATCACCGAATAAGTTACCTGTCACCACCGTATCAAACTGCTTAGGATTTGCGGCAATTTGCATGGCGGCATTGTCCACATAGAGGTGCTCGAGTTCTACGCTCGAGAACTCACTTTCGTGAATACCAACCACAACATCGCGCCAAAACTGCGATACATCAAGCACATTGGACTTATCAACGTTGGTGACTTTACCGCCACGTAGGACAGCACTTTCAAAGGCGGTTCGAGCGATGCGTTCGACTTCATAGCGTTCGTAAATCATAGTTGAAACGCCTTTATCCTGTTCAACAAAAGAAGGTTTGCCGAAGTAGATACCGCCTGTCAGCTCACGGATGATAAGCAGGTCTGTACCCTTTGCAACTTCACTTTTTAAGGGCGATAGGTGCTCGAGTCCATCGAAAACTTTTACAGGGCGCAAGTTGGCATAAAGTCCCAGATGCTTGCGAATACCTAGAATCCCCGACTCCACGCGGAGTTCACGGGCAACCTTATTCCAAGGATGGTCGCCTACTGGACCGCCTGCCGAACCCATCAAAACCGCGTCACTTTGGGCGCAGGCTTCCTTAGTTTCTTCGGGTAGCGGGTGACCGTGTTTGTCGAGGGCATTACCGCCAAAGGGTAAGCGGGTGTAGTTGAAATTGAGGTCGTACTGCGGGGCAATAGCCTCGAGCACCTCAATCGTCGCGTCAATAACTTCGGGGCCGATAAAGTCGCCAGGTAAAACGGCAAGGTTATAGTTTTTACTCATTCTTTTCTCCCTCGGGTTTGGTGGCTAAGATTAACGCCATAGGTATATCAAAGGTTACAGCGTTCTCACCCTCATAGGTGATGTTGAAAACTTTCCTAGCGAGACTATTTGCTTCTCTAAAAAGGTAGCGGACATTTTCGGCTTGCGAGTCACTTGGATTCATGCGCTCAATCCAAGCTTCAACCTCGAGTCTATACAAAGTCTCTGCATCTCCCACAACCCAATTCAAGCCCGCATCTTTGATAAATGTGCGCCATTGGTCCATCGTATAAGCGCGTTCGTGGGTGGGGTCGCGCGTGACCTCGAGGGTGTGGTACCAAGTATCTAAGTCTTCGACAGGGCTTATTTCATCGACAATAACCAGCCGTCCGCCAGGCTTTAAAACGCGCCTTAACTCAGCGAGTGTACGCGGCATACTCGGGTGATGATGCAGAGTGTGGCGGGCTGTGATGATATCGAAGGTGTTGTTAGGAAAACCTGTTTCTTCACTTGTGCCTGAAACTAGCTCGAGGTTTTCCACGTGCCCGTACATCTCCGCCGCCGCTTGACGCATGCCTTCAGAGGGGTCGAGTCCGTAAACTTTTTTTGCAAAGTATGCCAACTGTGCAGCGGTGTGACCTGTTCCCGTTCCAACATCCAGACATATATCCTCTTTAGCGGGTCTGGCAAGGCTTAACAGTTTGGGTAGGGAGGGACCAAATTTGTGCGGGGTACTTACCGCATAATTCGTGCCAAGTTGTGACCAAGCATTAGCGACAGTTTGAACTTTAGTTGTCATTATCCTCTTTCTTATCAAGGTACTCGAGGCTCGAGAGATACTGTAGGCAAAATTTAGCATCGGGTTTTACAGGGTACTCGGCTTGGTCATGGCTTTCAATGGCGTAGTTTGCCCCAGGCGTTAGCAATAACCCTGTCAAGATTTGCTCCTCTCCACCGCTGCCGCCTGCAAGTATCTCAGTGGTGTAATACAAACTTGTCTTATTCGAAAACTCAATGACGTTAGTAAAGTCCGAGCTTGAGGTAGTCTCTGTCGCCCCTAACCAGCACTGGCGAATCTGACGCCCTTCAGCATTAAAATTTAGGTGAATCTTCTCATTCAAAAAAGAAACAGTGACAGTTTCAGGCAGCGTCATCATGAGCTTAAGAGGCTTGAGGTGTACCTTGTACATCCCAACATCCTGCCCTATTCCAATCGCAAGGAAGCTCATAACGGCCAGAACGAAAGCACGTTTCATAATAGGATGCAAGGTAATGGAACTGCTCCTAGGCGTCAAACGTAAGGAAGTTGCTCAGCCGTTGCTTCAATGGCGCTACTATTTTCTAAAAGCTCCGCAATCGGGTCCCACATACCGCTGACCAACGCATCTTTGGCAGAGGGTTGAATCCGCGCAGGAATGGTCTTATCACTAAACGTTACGCGCTCGTTTTCTAGATCTATGGCGATTTCCGTGTCAGGTTTCTGCCTCAGAACAGCCGCAAGCTGCTCAATATATTTCTTATCTGCCTCGATGCAGGGCATCCCCAAAGTCACGCTGTTACCGTAAAAAATTTCAGCAAAACTCTCGCCAATAACCGCTTGAAAACCTGCGCGACGAATGGCTTGCGGCGCGTGCTCTCGAGATGAGCCACAACCAAAATTGCTGTCTACGACCATAATGCTTGCCTCGGCGTAGCGTGGGTCGTTTAAAATGTGGTCGGTCTTTTCACCATCTGGCGTATTGCGAACATCGCGGAACATGTATTCGCCTAAGCCGTCGAACGTCACGACCTTCATGTAACGTGCCGGGATAATACGGTCAGTGTCGATGTCATCGCCGGAAATATAAACGCCTTTACCAGTGATGTGAGTAATTTTGTCTAATGCCATCTTTGTTTTCCTCCTGTAGGGGCGGCCCGAGGCTTCGCCCGACTACGTGAATGTGGTTATCCCAATTTGCTGCGAAAAGGGCAGGCACGAGACCTGCCCCTACAGAAATCAGGTAATGCTTGCCTTTTTCGTACAGATCATAATGCCAGTCGACCACTCGAGCGACGTGCAGACAAAGTCAGTGCGGGTTTCGAGCAGCTTCATAAGTCGCCTCTGCCCCTCCCAAACGCCTAAAATCAGGTCGGTTACGGGCCGCTCTATCTGCTCTTTCCAACCAAGCTGCATATCGTCAACAATATAGATTCCGCCAGGTGCGACCAAGTCAAGCGCAAGTTCAGGCTTATCAATTTTTCCGGGCCAGGTATCAGCAAAGATAAAGTCGAAGCTTTCGCCCTGCAAGGCTTTGAGCAACTCGAGCCCGTCCTGCGTTTTAATGGTGACGCGGGCGTCCTCGCTCAAATGTTTTTTGGCTACGGCTGTAGCTTGAGCGTCCGTGTCTACGGTGAGCAAGGTCGAGTCCGCTGACATACCTTTTAAAATCCAGGCAGTGGCTAAGCCCGTACCTGTGCCTAGCTCGAGCAACCTACCCCCAGGTTTACTCGCCGCTAGCGTACATAGCAAGCTGCCCGTCAGTTCTGGCGAGCCCATATCAAAGCCTAAACTTTGGGTGTCAGCGCGGATGGCGTTAAGGGCTTGCGGACGCGGCATCATCATGTCTAATTAAGCCGCCACTGCGCCGTGACCGATGTTACCGAAGACTTCTCTGGCGTCGCTAATCTCGCCTTTGATGGCCGCCGCCATTACCATGACGGGGCTCATCAGTACGGTGCGCCCGGTGGGGCTACCCTGTCGACCAATAAAATTACGGTTACTTGTCGAAGCGCAAAGCTGGTCGCCTTGCAATTTATCAGGGTTCATAGCGAGGCACATCGAACAGCCTGCGGCCCGCCACTCGAAACCAGCCTCTTCAAAAACTTTGTCGATGCCAGCGTCCTCACAAACTTTGGCAACAAGCTGTGAGCCTGGTACGGCAATCGCCTTGATGCCTGGTGCAACTTTGTGCCCTTTTAGAAACTTAGCAGCCTCTATAAAGTCGCTGTAGCGGGCGTTGGTGCAGCTACCGAAAAAAGCTACGTCGATTTTCGTGCCCTTGATGGGTGCACCAGGGTCTAGTTGCATATGCTCGAGGGCCAACTGTACACCCTCTTTATCATCTTCAGACGACCCCTCGACGGTGGGTACGTTCTCACTGACAAAAATAGCCTGGCCTGGATGAATACCCCAGGTCACGGTAGGTTCGATGTCTTCGGCGCGGATGTTCACCACGTCGTCATATTGGCAGCCCTCATCACTTGCGTAGCCCTGCCAGCGCTCAACCGCTGTGTCCCACTCGGAAACCTCTGGTGAGTAGGGACGACCTTTCAAATACTCAAAGGTCGTGGCGTCAGGGTTGACATAACCGCAACGTGCGCCACCTTCAATCGACATATTACAAACCGTCATCCGCTCTTCCATCGTCATGCGGTCGAATACGCTACCGCCATATTCGTAGGCGTAGCCAAGGCCGCCCTTCACGCCTAGCGTCCGAATGATATGTAAAATAACGTCTTTGGCATAAACGCCAGGTTGAAGCTCGCCCTCGACATTAATTCGGCGCACTTTGAGTTTACCCATCGAGATGGTTTGCGTGGCTAAAACGTCGCGCACCTGGCTCGTTCCAATCCCAAAGGCAATTGCACCAAATGCGCCGTGCGTACTCGTGTGCGAGTCACCGCAGGCTATCGTCGTGCCCGGCTGCGTAATACCCTGCTCAGGTCCGACCATGTGAACGATGCCCTGCTCGCCACTATAAATATCGAACATTTTGATGCCGAACTCATCGACATTTTTACGCAGCTCTTTAATCATGGCGTCAGCCAGCGGGTCGTCAAAAGGTTCTGCTTGCCGGTCGGTTGGCACGATGTGGTCGACGGTCGCAAAGGTGCGCTCTGGATACTTGACCTTCAGGTCCAAATCGCGCAACATACCAAAGGCTTGCGGACTCGTGACTTCATGAATAAGGTGCGTGCCGATAAAAAGCTGCGTTTGACCGTTTTGCAGCTTCCCCACCGTGTGAGCGTCCCAGACTTTTTCGTAGAGATTTTTCATAAAATTCGAAGGAAAATGGAAGAAGAAAGAAGAAAGAAAAGACCAAGTTTATCTTCCTTCTTTCTTTTTTCTTCTTTAATCCTATTTTCTCCTTTCAAGAGTAAAAAACCCTCAGCATTTAAAAAAGCTGAGGGTCGAATAGTGCGTAAAGTATACGTGACTATAAAACGACGACCCCATTTCCCCGTAGCAAAATTGTTTGCCAGAGGTTGATAACGCGGATGCGGCGGCGTTGTATAGGCGTTCTAATCATCACGTCAGAGTATAAGAGAGGGTGAGCGCTGTGTCAATGTCTGATAGCCGTGGTCTGGTAACCGTGGTCTGGTAACTGTGTCTTAGTAGCCGCTACGACCACCGCGCCCAATTTGTTGGGGCGTTGCGGGTGTGGGGCCTCGAGTGGTGGCGGCAACCTGAGCATCCGTACCTGCGACCCCACCTGTTTCGACCAGCCGGATAAACTCTTTGGAGTCCACCGAACGCGCGACGCCTGTGTCATAGCTAATCACACGCTTTAGGTGCATTTCAGCCAGGCAAGCGTCCATAGTAAGCATCCCTAGCTGACCGCCCATTTGAATCTGTGAAGGAATCTGGTGGGTTTTACCCTCGCGAATAAGGTTGCGAATAGCCGGGGTAGCGATCATAAACTCGTAAGCCAGTACGCGACCATCACCACTCGAGCGGCTCACAAGCTGCTGTGTGAGCACCGCAACTAAGTTGTTCGCTAGCTGAACCCTGACCTGCTCTTGCTGGGCTTCGGGGAAAACGTCGATAATACGGTCAATTGCTTCGGGCGCTGAATTCGTGTGCAGCGTCCCCATGACAAGGTGACCCGTTTCAGCCGCGGTGACCGCCGCGCCAATCGTTTCATGGTCACGCATCTCACCGACTAGAATGACGTCGGGGGCCTGGCGTAAAACGCTGCGCAGCGCCCGGTGAAAGTTCTGCGTATCTTCACCGATTTCGCGCTGGTTGATAATCGACTCTTTGTGGTCGTGGAAAAATTCGATAGGGTCTTCAACCGTAACAATATGCTTGTGGTATTCACGGTTTATCAGGTCAATCATCGTGGCGAGCGTGGTACTTTTACCACTACCCGTGGGACCTGTTACGAGCATGAGCCCTCGAGGCATTCTGGCAACGTCGGCGATTGTTTCGGGCAGACCTAAGTCTTGAAAAGTCAAGACCTCTTCACTAATTGTACGCATAACGCCGCCCACCGAGCCGCGCTGGAAAAAGACATTGACCCTGAAGCGGCCCTGGCCCGAGAGGCTAAACGAAAAATCAAGCTCGCGGCCCTCTTCAAAAACACGCTGCTTTTTCTCGTCCATCATCGAGTACATAAGACGGCGCGTCATCGTCGGCGTCATTGTTTCGTATTCAGTGGGTCGCCATTCACCGTCGATACGCAGCATCGGCGGCAGTCCAACTGTCAAGATAAGGTCCGACGCTTTACGGTCAATTGCTAGTCTTAAAAGCGTAACAATATCTACTTGGATTTGGGTTGCTTTTACCTGATCAGCCACGTGAAACTCCTTTTACTGTTACCCTATTCGTCATCTTCTAAATCCGTAGGCGTCTAATCCGAGGTACGTGCCAAGACTTCTTCTAAGGTCGTAATACCCTGAAACGCCTTGTGAATACCATCATCGCGCAACGTCTTCATGCCCTGCTCTACAGCAATATCTTTGAGTACATTGGCAGGGCTGTCCTTGGCAATCGCACTTTCTATAGCTTCATCGACTGCTAAGAATTCGTGGATGGCGTAGCGTCCGTTATAGCCCGAGCCACTACATTTCTCACAACCGACCCCGCGGTACAACATCTGTCCGCGAATCTGTTCCTCGACTAGACCGATACGCCGCAAAACGTCGGGTTCGGGGGTATATTCGACCTTGCAATTATTGCAAACCTTGCGCACGAGACGCTGCGCCAAAATGCCAATCAGTGAGGCGGAGACGTTAAACGGTTCAACGCCCATTTCTGTAAGGCGACTAATGACGCTCGGCGCGTCGTTCGTGTGCAGCGTGGCAATAAGTAGGTGACCTGTCAACGCGGCCTCGACAGCAATTTTAGCCGTTTCCGTATCCCGAATCTCACCGACCATAATTACGTCAGGATCTTGACGGAGGAAAGCACGTAGCGCCCTTGCAAAGTCCAGCCCTGCTTTAACATTCACCTGCGTCTGGTTAATCCCAGGAATTTCGTATTCCACAGGGTCTTCAACCGTAGAAACGTTCACCTCGGGTTGGGCAATGCGTTTCAGAATAGAGAAGGTCGTAAATGACTTACCCGACCCAGTAGGCCCCGTAATCAGGAACATACCGTAGGGCTTTTTAATCACGTCGGAGAAACTCTGGAAGTTGTACTCAGCAAAGCCCAACTCTTCAATTTCAGGAATCGACGAGGCTTTTTTAAGAATACGCATAACCGACTTTTCGCCGTAAACGGTCGGCAACGTCGACAAACGCAAGTCGACCTCAACATTTTTATCTTTAAAGCGAACGCGACCATCCTGAGGTAAGCGCCGCTCAGCGATGTTGAGGCCGCCCATAATCTTGATACGCGCCGCCATAGCACTCGCCGCCGCCTTAGGCATCGTCATATATTCACGCAAGGAGCCATCTTTACGTACCCGAATAAGGACGCGGTCCGGCCCTGGCTCGATGTGAATATCTGAAATGTCGTTGATAACCGATTCACGAATAATGTTGTTGACGATTTTGACAAGCGCATTATCGTCAATCGAACTCGTATCGACTTGTTCTTCTTCTTTAATGCCGACTTCTTCAAGCACCGTTTTCGTGAGTTCGTCCATATCCTCGCCGCCGCGGTAGTAGCGGTTGACCAGACTGTTGAGCGCGTCTTCCGTAGCGACAGCGGGCTGTATTTCTTTCCCTGTAATAAGGCGAATATCGTCAAGGGCGAAAACGTGCCGCGGGTCTTTCATGGCGACGACGAGCGTATTGCCGTCAAGTCGAATCGGCATAGCGCTGTAGCGCCGCGCCGTGGCCTCAGGCACCAGCGTGACAGCGTAGGTGTCAACCTTGACCGAACCAACATCGACAAATTCGTAGCCAAGCTGCATAGCTAAGCTTTTCGCGAGCATTTCGGGGCTGATTTTGCCCGATTGAACAAGTGTATCTTCTAACCGGCCTCCGCCGCTTCGCTGACGGTTCAGCGCTTCATCGACATCACCCTGGACAACATAGCCCAAGTCGACCAAAATTTCGCCTAAGGGCTTAACACGGCCCAGTTTGTTTTGTTCCTCGAGCGCCTTGCGAAGTTGTTCACGCTTAATTTTTCGGTTTTGTAAAAGGGTTTCGCCGAGTCGGCCCTTGTTATCGGCGTACATGGCTTCGATGCGCTGCAATACGGCTGTCTCCGGGCTAATCGCAAAGCGCACCGGGCGCTGCACAATCGCCTCGATGTCGGGTATACGGCGCGGGTCAGACAGGGCGACGATGAGGTCTTCTCCCTCTTCGCGAAAGGGCACGGCGTTGAACTGCACTGCGTCAAAGCGTAAGAGGTTCGACGCCAGCATATCGTCGAAGGGAGCGTCTATATCCTCGAGATATTGAACCCCGACCTGCTCGGCTAAGAGCTGCGCTAGAAGCTCCTCATTTAGTAGGTTCTGGGTAACCAAAATGCGGCCAAGCAAACCACCGGTACGCTGCTGCTCTTCAACTGCAGTGGCAAGCTGTTCTTCTGTAATATGCCCTTTTTCAATCGCCAAGTTACCCAAACGCTGTGACACATCGATTTCTAAGTCACTGGGCGGTTCAACACCGAGTTCAGGATAGTGCGTGGCAATCGCCCACTGCAACTCTTTGCTGAGCGCCTGATAAGGTTCGACGGTGCAGTCTGTAGCGTCTTCGACCTCTTCTATAGAGAGGGCGTCGAGGGGGTCTTCAAAGGCAACCCGTAAACGGTTACCATCTATGTAAAAGGGAAACGCACCCACTTCGTATGCGAGGTCAGCAGGGACTTTACTAAGGGCGTCTGGCATCACGTCGACGCGAGGGAGTACCACAAGCGGAATCCCAATGGACTCTTCAATCGCCCGCGCAATACGCTGCTCGGACAAAACACCAATATTAACCAAAATATCAGCGAGTCGACCGCCGACTTCGGCGTGACGGCTGATGGCTTGTTGCAAGGCTTCGTCGTTGACATAGCCGCGCTCGAGCAGCACGGCTCCTAAGCGCTTATCACCGATTGAGAGAACGGCCACCATGACCTCCTTTTAAAATACGTGCCTCGAGCCTGCGTGCGGCCCTAGTATGAGGCATGCCCCCTGGGGATAGGGGCGCAACCAAAATGCTTTTTAAACCCGCTAAGTTAGCACCCAAAACGTCCGTAAACAGTTGGTCACCGACCATCGCCGTGTGACTTGCGGGAGTACCTAAAACTTTTAGACCTCGCCGATAAGCAAACCACCAGGGCTTACCCACAAGCGAAAAAGCCTCGAGACCAAGCTCTTCAGACCATTTAGCCACCCGTTTAGGCCAACCGTTGCTTAAAATAAGCGTCGGGACGCTTGCCTCTTTTAAGTCGCCCAGCCACTCTCTAAAGCGTGGCTCCATCGTTTCGCTTTTCGCAGGGACCAAGGTATCGTCCAAATCGACCATCACGCCTTCAATAGCGTGCCCTTTCAGTACGTCTGGGCTCAAGTCATATACAGCGTTCACTCTAAGGTCTGGCCTTAACAGCATTATTAAAGTCTAGCACGGAGCACCCTCTCTCAAACATAAGAAATACACGCTTTGGTTGGGGCTATGAAATACCTTACCCAGAAATACCTTGCCTACGCGGACCCCCAAGTAAGGGTCAGTGTACGAAAAGGCTCCTTACGAAAAACTTACGCGGAGAAATAAAAGTTGAAGGTCTGAAATCTTGCAGTAGCTGTTCAGACAGCGCATATGCTTTTGCAATGGGTTTCGAATTGCCAGAAGCAAATCCCCCAACCCCCTTGTTAAAGGGGCTAAAGCCTCTTGCCCCCCTCTTAATAAATTCACGAAGTCAGGCGATTAGCCTTGGGGCTAGGGGAGATTTGTGCAGAATAAATTGCCCTCCTATACAGTTTTCTAGCTTAATGCAAGTTCTCAGAGGTTAAAGGTTGGAGGTTGAAAATTTATCAGCCTAACGCCCGAGCGCAGGTAGCTGCGGGGCTCGAGCAGAGCTTAACTTGACAAATTATAGAGAGCCCAAGTTGTAAACTTATCACGCTGTAAACACTACAAAACGGTAGGATAAACCTATGAAGAGGATGACCGCATACTTATTCACAATGTTAGCGATAAGTCTTTTAAGTGCCTGCTCAGGCGGCCTAGGTCCGAGTGACCCCTTACCGCTAGGCACTTTTGAAGGTGAAGATAGGGGCACAGAGACGCGGCTTGTCATTACTGACAATAGTTACAACTTAATTGGTGAAGCCTTCACGAAGGTAAACGGCAAGTGGCAAGAACTCGGACCTGTCGGTGGCCTGAACGCCGACCAAAGCGGCGATGCAGGTCCGCTTCTCAGCGTTCAACCGGATGGTCCCGTGTTTGACGGTGTGTATAAAGAGGGCGTTTTCCGGGGCAACACTATGACAAAAGCCGATAATCCCAAACGATTAGGGACCTTCTGGTTTGAATTGATTGAATAAGCGGTTCGCTAAAAAACAACCCCGCCGGTATTCTGCGGCACCTGACGATCACCCCTTAAGGCTGCTTCTTCCGACCTGACCTGATTCGAGGGTCGCCACCGCGCAGAGCCGACGGGGCTTAAGAAAGTATAACAAAGTTTTTGGAGGAGGACGTTAGCTTTCTGACGTTACGGGTCTCTCAAAAGGGGATAACGACCTTAAGTCTTCATGAATGCTCCTTCTGAGAACTATGTCGTGCGGCTGCATGTTATTCTGCCAAAAGGAGAGATTACTGGGAGGTAACTATGCTTCGCTCAATTAAACTTTTAGCCTTGATCATTTTACTCTTCACCTTGACTGCCTGTGGCGGTACAGATGTTACTGGAATATATGTAGGAAGCGGTACAGTGACCAGTACGAGTGATACCTTCACTGGCAGTGTGACGCTTTCGCAAACTGGAGATAGTTTCAATGGTGCGCTTAATTTTTCGGGTTTTTTGACCACCAATAACCTACCTATAAGTGGCACGGTCAGTGGTAACAGTCTTTTCTTGATTGGTAATGTTTCAGGAAATGCAACCGTTTCAGGGAAGACATTGAATATAACGGCTACTGTTCCTGCTACAGATGGCACCAATACATTTAACGTACCTGTTTCATTCACGGGAAGTAAGCAGTAACTTAGAGTTACAGTGGCACCAAAGTAAGTCCGTTAACGAATTAATGTGTGTGCGCCCCTATTAGTCTGAGCTAATAGGGGCGTTCTTCAGCGTATAAACATAACTGCGTCGGCCATGACCTTGCCGTCAGCATCGTTAGATAGCGTCACAAAGCTATCATTATTAAAGCTGAAACTCCCGAGCGGCGTCCACTGACCGCAGTTAGCACTCTGGTCTAACTCGACAACCGTTTTCCCCTCAGCATGGTGAACACTGTAGGGTGCATTCGTTGCCAGGTCTTCGCCACAAGCCCACCAGGCGTAAACCCTGTAGCGGCCTGTTTCTGATAGGCGTGGGCTGAACTGGACAACGGCCTCTCCGCTACCTTTTGCCGCGTACTTTGCATCTTCTCCTGTGCGTGACTCACTTTTTTTGTCCGTCGCCCACGAGCCACTTTTTACGGTGAATTCTACATCTCGATTGTCAATGACAACGCCGTAGTCACTATTCGAAACGCTAAAAGCGTTCTGATGGACAAGCCACCTACTTAAGTAAGCAAGCGCAGCAAATTCGTTGACATAGGCTTCGCGTCCCTTATATTTATCTTCCTGGGCAGTTGCGTAGGTACGGCCGTCGCTATGACGCGCCTGCTGCTCTAAAAGCTTGCCCGTGTGCAAGTTAGCCCAATAATCAGCCTTCTTACTCGCTAGTGTGTCGAACTTAAACGAGGCGGCGAGGGCGTCGAGCAGCACGTAGGGAATCACACGGTCCGTGCCCCAACTGTTGCCCTGGGGATAGTAGAGGTCACCGGAGCCGTCTATGTACATGGTGCCACCTGGCGCCCTCGCCTCAACGCTCGTATCAGGATAGGACGAGTCCTCTTTAAACTCGAGGTCGACAAGCGCCTTATAGGTGACGTCCGTGTTGTAGAGCGCCGCGGCGGGTGTCGCTTTTCGCGCTAGGCTCGAGACGATAGCCCCCTCAAGGTGGTGCTCAATCGCCGCCATATAGTCAGGATGAACAATGCTGTGGTTGATAACAATACCGTCGTCATAGGCGTTTGAGCCGTAAAGCCAATCTTTAACAGGGCGTCCGTGCAGCTGTTTGGTCACTTTCAAGTCACTAGGCTGCGCATACGAAGAGAGTTTGAGTTCAGCATTCTTATAGGCCCAGGCGTGACGGGCGGGGTGGTCGGGCATCATGGTGAGTGCCAGGTGCAGTAGCGAAGCGTTCCAGGCATTTTCTTCCGCGCGGGTATTGCCTTCAGCGATGACCTCACCTGAAGAGCTGCGGTAATAGGGCGTGTTATAGCCGACAAAACGGTTAGCTTCGTACTCGAGCATGGCTAAAACACTGGCTTGGTCGTCTGCGGAAAGCTCATCCCACAAGAGCCAGGCGGCAAAGCCTGCCTTGTGCGCCCACAGCGCCGACTGCCAGGTGCGCCCCCACCCCGACGATGTTGTCGCGCGATGCCGGTACGCTAAAGAACGAATCAGCTTGAGGGTCTTAGCCTTCGCCGCCCCCTTGCTGACGCCAGTATAGCTAGACTTATAAATGCCCGTCGTCAATGATACGGCGAGTCCTACAGCCGCCGCACCTGGATGACGGATGAAGTGTTCGTTCTTACCCCCGAAGTCAAGATAGGTACCCCTTTGCGCGTCGTAATTTTTAACGTCGTTCCACCAGGTGGTGAGCATGTATTTATTGGCATTGAGGGTTGCTTTCTCCAGGTCAAGCGCGGTACGGCTCGTAGGTTGCGCACGCGTGAAGCCCGCCCAATCAACCGTGTCGACCTTTTTATTACCTTTAGGAAGGGGCCCTTTGGGCGGCTCAGGCGCGGGTGTGTCAGAGCTATAGTTTGGAACCTGCCAGTACTGACTCGAGCTATTCGTACACGCCATCGCAACCACAGAAGCGCGGTCACTCGGGTTCGCTCGGTCTACCCCAATACATTTACCCGTATCTTTAACAACTATCTGGACAACATCATCCTCGGCTGAATCAACAAGCTTTAAGTCAAACCGTTGCTTAGCACCCGAATTACAGGTCGTTTGCTCGAGAATCGCCTGTCCGTTCACTTTCTTGCCTTTCGACACGGCTAAGCACAGGTCCGACGAGACACTCGAGAGCGTATAGGTACCGGTCTCACCTGCCGGAACAAAGGTAAAACGCTGATTGTCAGCCCCATTGCAGCGGTATTGAATAAGCTTTGCACCCGGCTCGCGGCTATCGCGGTAGACATCCAAACATTTATCCGAATGCTGCGCAACAACCTTGCTCGTAAACGTTCCCGGCACTTCGGCTTCATCTTGCTTACCTAAGACCTCTACTTCGGTTAGGCTATTCCAGTTGTTTTCAGTGTTTTTGTGTCCAATAATGCGGATGTAACGTGCGTCGGTAGGCGTAAAATCAAACGCCTCGAGCGTAACGGATTTTCCACTACTTTCACCCGAATAAACAGGCTTCCAGTTCTTACCCGTCTTTGAGGTTTCAACGTCAAAATAAGTAACGCGGTTACGCCCTCTATAAAAGGCAATGGTCACGCCAACAACAGGCTCTACCTTACCCAAATCAAGCCGGAGCCATTGACCATCACCCTTGGCAGACCAGCGGGTATTAAAATCGCGGTCAAGCGCGTTTTTGGGACCGTTGCCGTCATCGGTACTCGAGCTAATCTTGACAATATCCAAGGCGTTGTCACTTGCTTTATAAGGAACATTGAGGTAGTCGTCAGCTGGCAAGTCCGATTCAGCAGAACCCTGAGGCTGTTCGCCGCAGCTCAATAAAACGAAGAATAGGGCAAGAAATAGCCATTTAAAATGTCGTTGCACGCTTTCCCCCTAAACTGGTTACCCGTAATAAACATTGCAACCAGCTGGATTTTTACGTTTGGCACTATAACAAAGAGGTGGCCTTCCTATAGTTTTAACGAATCACCGAGGAGGAACATGAGAATTTTTTAACATGAGCACTTTGTTTACCTGCTCTAAAGCAAGTCGAGCCGTAACCAGGCAATAGCGTAATAAATCCCGTCCACTTTGAGAAAACGCTCATCGGTACTGTAAACCCTAAAGCCAGCCGATTCGTAAAGGGCGAGGGCGCGTTTATTACCCACTGTGACGGCTAAAACAATTTGCTCGAGTCCGTCCAATTCTCGAGCAAGGTGGATGGCCTCAATTAGCAACGCCTTACCCACGCCTTTACCTTGATGCTCACGTGCAACATACATTCCCCCGATGTGAGCGCGGTGGCGCGTTTTGCTGCGTTCGGGAGGTGGGCGGTGGAAAAAGAGCATCCCGATGAGGTCATCGCCTTCAAATGCACCTAGGGTATAAGACTCCGGCGAAACCTCGAGGCTGCCAGCAACCGTTTGTAGGCCTTGTTTCTCGAGAACTTCGGGAGTGTTAGCAAAAGCCTCTGGGTTTTCGAGCAGGGCGCGGAGCCGCAGCCTTTTGAAAGCTGCGGCGTCGCTGGGCGTAAGAATTCTGAGGTTCATATTTTAACACCTAAACTGTCTGCACTACCTCAACTTTCTTCAACATGATGCTGAGCGGCGTCCCTTCGACCTCGGCGCTTTCCTCATAAGCATCAGTAACGCTGTCAGTCACCTCTCTTGCTAAAACCTCATAAGCGATGCTGTCCTTGTGCGCTTTAATAGCCTCTTGCAAATCGCCCGAAGCTTTCAGACCCAAGTGGATGTGGTCCGAGACTTCCAATCCAGCATTTTTCCGCGCATTTTGTACGAGGCGGATTACGTCTCGAGACAGACCTTCTTGAATGAGTTCAGGCGTTAGCGCCGTGTTGAGTGCCGACAAATAGCCGCGCTCCTCAACCGCCGAGTAGCCTTCCGGACTAACCGCATCCAGCAAAAACGCCTCGGGTTCAAAGGTCATAGCCTCGCCGCCAAGTTCGATAACTGTGTCCTTACCCTCACGCACATTGGTGGCAATTTCTTTACCGCTCATGTCACCCAGTTTTTTCTTCAACTCGGGGATGAGCTTGCCGAGGCGCTTGCCAACCAGGGGTAGGTTGGGCTTCACCGTGTAATCGACAAAATCCGCATGGACATCTAAATAAGTAGCCTTTTTGACGTTGAGTTCTTCTAGGAATTGGTCCTCGAGGCGCTTCAAGCCTTCAAGCTCCTCCTCACTGCGCACCCGCACCAAAACCTCAGGCAAGGGCTGACGGATTTTCACGCCTGAGGCGTTTCTAGCGCTACGCCCAAGTTCCACCACGCGGATAAGCGCGTTCATATCGCGCAGCAAGTTTTCGTCGATAAGCGCCGCATCAAACTCGGGCCACTGCGCTAAGTGAACCGACTCGGGTGCGTCGTCCTCGACACTCAAAACGAGGTTACGGTAAAGCTCCTCACTGACAAAGGGGGCCATCGGC
>ENA-ORXM01001784-ORXM01001784.1-marine-metagenome-genome-assembly--contig:-NODE-1784-length-28056-cov-15.741592_pt1 | contig 28056 bp, 18 predicted proteins | sample MGYA00237867_ERZ511480 | MGnify/ENA primary metagenome ERZ511480 (study PRJEB26309, sample SAMN06266103) | marine metagenome | isolation source: Algal blade | place: United Kingdom:Sidmouth, United... | reverse complement strand
GTCGAGCAAAAAGGCGGTCAAGTCATCACAATTCCCCTTGTTCCCAATATTTCGACAACCAAAATTCTCAATCAATAAGTAGTGTGACAGAATTAAGGTTACATTTTTAGGGAGCTTATTTTTTTCTTAGACGAGGCGAAAAACGGAAGCGTAGCCATAGCTACGGTGAGTATTTTCAACGAAGTATAAGGGAAAAAGAAGCCGCTTAAAATGTTAAGATAAATTTGTCAGACTACTTACAGTACATTTATTATTATTTATTTTGGAGAGAACGGTCAGTTCCTCCGTCGTAACGCATGCTCCCGCTATCCGCTACTATGCAGCCATGCAAAACCTTTAAGCCATACGCATAACGCTACTATCGGGTCTATTTTAAAAGGACAGAACCAAAAAAAAACTTACATGGACTCAAACAAACTTGCATCAACTTATATGATTCAAAACTTGATTTCACAACAAAAATAGCTTAATTTTGAATATATTTTAGCACTAAAAAAATCACATGAAGGTTTCCCCAATCATTCTATTTTTTTTCTTAATCGCTACGCCTTTATTTGCTCAAATATCAGAAGCAGAAAGCCAAATTTTACGAGCAGAAATCACCAAACTCGTCAATGAACTACGAGCCTCTAAAAATTTGAACCCTCTTGAACCCGACAGCATTTTACAAAAAGCAGCTAAAAACCAAAGCATTTATATTGCCGGCCAAAAAAAACTCACACACAAACAAGACGCTCCTCGTTTCGCAACACCTTTTAAGAGAGTAAAACATTTCAAAGGTACAAGTTTTGAAATTGTAGGCGAAAACATTTTAAAATCGGCAAAAATCCGATTTCCTTTAAGCAAAAAAGCACTTCTTGAACTTGCAAAAAAAATGTTCAATTCGTGGAAAAAATCACCTGGACATTATGCAAATTTAATCCATGTAGATTATGAATTCGCAGATTTATATTTTCATTTTTCTAAAAGAGAAGGTGTTATTTATGCCACTCATGTTTTCGGAAAAAAAGGCGTAAAAATCAAAGGACAATTATCAGAAAATGCTTTTGGTTTAAAAGAAGCCGATGACGATTGTTCTAAACGTTTTCAAGGTTTTGAGAATATCCTTGCCAATATGGGCAATTCCCTTATGATAGAAGGTAATAAAGTTATGTTTTATCATTATAGCCGTCGTTATTTCAATAAAATATTTAATAGTGATGATGATGGTCTTGCTGTAGATATAGTAGAAAGAGTGCAGTTTCCTTGCGATAAGCCCAATCATTTAGATGTTTCTCCTATTCATGATGGTATTTTATTAAAACCTGTTTACAAACAAGAATTAGTCAAAAATAATACTGCCCAAAGTGATTATAGAGTCATTACAGAAGTAGGCACGATTCCAGATTTTTTGAGAGGTAAAGATATACAACTTTCCATTGTTTTGATACAGAATGGAGAAAAATGCAGATACATCAGTCCTTCCTATGCTCCCAGTAAAAATTATAGACTTCGCCCCATTGAACCCAGACTTTATGATCCACCCAACGTGGAGTTACAACCAGAAGGCATCGTTTTTTCTCAGCCACTTATCTACGATTTTGAAAGAGGTAAAAAAACGCCTATCAAATATCCAAAAATTAAATCCTTAGAACAAAAAATCCATTCTATTGAAATAATGAGTTATAGTTCTATTGAAGGAAATGAACAGAGTAATTTACAACTCCATAACGAAAGAGCCAAAACCATAAAAAAGCACATTCTTAGCGAAGTAAATGCGAAAGATGCCAAAATTACGATTGAGACTAAAGAGAATTGGGAAAAAATGTATTTTCAACTTCAATGTCATTTTGCAGAAGAATTAATCGAACTTCACAAAGATACTTTACGAGATTTTATTGTTTCGGACGATGATGACTCCCTTCCTTGGGATTCCCTCCTCTTTGAACAACGCAAATCAATCGCTACCATCAATTATTATAGTCGTCCTATTGATGTAAGCCCTGAAAGAACTCCTTATATCAATTTCAAAACTGCTATTTATAACAAAGATTTTGCGCTTGCCAATAAAGCGATGGCAGCAATGTATCCTCAAAAAACATACAATTCTATCATTTTTGAAGAATCCACTTTTAATGCGCTCAAACAATACCCTGAACTCGCCCAAAATGCGGCTGCTTTAATTGCTGGCGATGTAAGTTCCTATCCTTACAAAGCCACTGAATTTATGAATAGCTGGCTCAATCAACAAGATAAATTATCAGATGATGCCATCTACAATATATTGCATTTACATACACGTTTAAGCCGTCACTTTATTAGCAATTGGGATGCCTCTGCAAAACAATTATCAAATGTCATTCATCCTGACAAAATCAAAAATCTAATGTATGATGAAATTGATAGTGAATTGGCGTTGAATTTGCACATGATGTTCTTAAAATATTTTGGGCAAATTAATGATGAATACAACATTGATAAATATTTTAATTTAGTAAGCAGTTACTTTAAACAACGCCTTGTAAAAATAGAAGATGAAATTGATTTAGTCTTATTTTTCAATCATTGGAGTCTATATGGAAGAACGCAAAACTATCTTCTAAAAAGGTTTTATGAGGAGAAACTCAACGAAGAGGCTACCTTTATCTTGATACAAACCTTGAATTTTTACAGTGAGGAAGGTCAAAGTATTGATGACTATGAAGATATTTATCTTAAAGCTTTGTCCCTAAATCAAGAACGTTGGTGTCAATGGATTAGGAAAGATTTTCAAATTCTTAGAGACCCAAAAGCCAAAGAAATCTATTGTGAAAAATGCAAATAAACCAAACAGTTCTACAATGACAAAGACCATCCGAAATAGCCCTGATAGTAGTGGTATGGCAAAATAGTTTAAGTCATTTTTGTGGTTTTAGTCATTTAAGTAGTTGCGGTTCTGACGTAATTATTCGTTGTTGCTTTTGCCATAAGAACGGATAGCAGGACTAAACGTAACGACGAAGCTCTGAACAGTTCGCTCCTAAAAAAGAAAGCTTATCAAAAGAGATGTCAAGCCAAGATACAAACAAATTAGTATAAATAATTTGCTGTCATATTCAGCAAATATACCCTCTGATTTCTTTTTGAATATGCCATATACAACTCAAATAAAAAACTAAGTATCCTGCAAAACAAAAAACGCTTTATCAAAATTCAACGCCTTCAAATCCTCCTTCAAAATTCCAAAATAAGCATTGCTACGTCCGATAACCCGATAATCCTCAAAGACCTTCTCCAAATAAAATTCCCCTCCCAAGACAAACTCTAACAACACCACAAAATCCTCATGCATTGCCTCCACCTTTTGATATTCTTCTGGTGACATATCTCGCTCATAAGCATCAAACAACTGATGCCCAAAATCATAAATCACATCATCTTGAATACGCAAAGGATACCCCAACATTTTAGTACTTGTCGCACAACCCGCATAACGATACTCACTCAAAGGACGAGCTTCATCATCTGACAAACCAGCTAATTTTACAGCAATCGACAACGTTGGCGGAAACATTTTTTTATGAGAAAAAAGCAACTTGCGAGCAGGAAAATGAAATTTATCACACAAGTTACTCGGATAATAATGAGTTTCCATCTCAGAGATAGAACCATCATAATAAAGTACTTTGAATCTATTTTTTTGAAATAAAAATTGATAAGGAGAACCATATTCATTAACAGGTGGAGCAAAATAAGCAAAAAAGAAAAGCCATCCCTTATCAGGCAACCCATGTCCAAACTTAGGCAAGTCCTTACAATTAATTTGAGCAAAAAACACCATCGCTTCCCCCTCATATTCAGGCCAATCAAAATCTATCGGCAAGTCAGGTTTACCACCCCGTTTAGAATCTCCCAACAAAATCTCCTCTTCCCCATAATCCCATATAATTTCGATAATAGATCGCTCAAGTCCTGAAATAACAGAAGCCTTATCACCAAAAGCCTCTTTCAAATCATCTTCTGTAGGATACACAAACATAAAAAACAATTCACTTACAAAAAATATATAAACCACTTAAAATGTACAAAAAATTCGAGAACGTTCTCTACAACAACTCAAGCAAAAAGGTCAGTGAGCAGAATCGAAATGAAACGACTTAAACGACTTAAACGACTTAAACGACTTAAACTACTTCGCCTTCCGCAACTCCTCCAAAAATTTACTCGCAAAAATAAAATCATTCAACCGCTTATTATCACTCGACAGAATCTCCTTATTACTCCCTTCCCACTCCTTTTCCCCCTCAAACAAATACGTCACCTGATCCCCAATCTCCATCACCGAATTCATATCGTGTGTATTAATAATCGTCGTAATATCATTTTCTTGCGTAATTTCCCGAATCAAATTATCAATTTGCAAAGAAGTACGAGGGTCGAGTCCAGAATTAGGCTCATCACAAAAAAGATACTTGGGTTTCAACACAATCGAACGAGCGATTCCTACCCTTTTCATCATTCCCCCACTAATTTCAGCAGGAAACTTATCATTTGCCTCACTCAATGATACCCGCTCCAAACAGTAATTGACCCGATTCATCTTTTCCTTTTTGGTTTTATTCGTAAACATATCCAACGGAAACTTCACATTCTCCTCCACCGTCATCGAATCAAACAAAGCACTCCCCTGAAATAGCATCCCAATCTGCTGCCGAATCGCCTTTTTCTCTTTGGTAGACAACGCACTAAAATTCGTATCATCATAAAATACCACCCCATCCGACAGCTCAAACAACCCAATCATACATTTAATAAAAACCGTCTTTCCTGACCCACTCTGCCCAATAATCAAATTCGTCTTCCCCGTATGAAAAGTGGTCGTAATCCCCTTCAAAATATGAGCATCACCAAAAGACTTATGTAAATTTTCAACTCGAATCATAATATTCTAAATTCTAATCTTTAATTTCTATTTTACTATTTCTAATAAGGAGCGAACTGTCAAGTACTCCGTCGCAACGGAAAGTCCTGCTATCCGTTCTTATGGCTTTCAGTTTGGTTATTGAACGGAGTCAAAATGACAACCACAAAAACTACAAAAACCACTTAAACCACAAAAACTAAAAAGCCATACCACTCCTATCAGGGCTATTTTGCATGGTCAGAACAAAAAACTTATATGGTAAAAAAAACAACTACTTAAACCACAAAAACCACATAAACTAAACAAGCAACATAGCCGCAATCAAATAATCTGCAATCAAAATCAAGATACTACTATTGACCACCGCACGAGTACTTGCCGCCCCAATCTCCAAAGCACCGCCCTTCACATAATACCCTTGAAAACATGACACTGACCCCAAAATAAAGGCAAAAACCACCCCTTTAATCAGCATCAACGTCACATTAAACGGCTCAAACCACATCCCCAATCCACGATAAAACACCTCCGTAGGCACACCACCCGTCGTCGTCGTCGCAATCAATCCCCCCACAATCCCCAAAAATGCTGATAAAATCACCAAAAAAGGAATGATAGAAACCGCCGCCAAAATCTTAGGCGCAACCAAATAAGAAATCGTATTGACGCCCATAATTTCGAGCGCATCAATCTGTTCTGTACTCCGCATACTCCCCAACTCCGACGCAATATTAGATCCCACTTTCCCCGACAAAATCAAACAAGAAAAAGTCGGCGCCAACTCAATCATCATCATATCTCGAACAATATAACCGATATAATAAAGTGGCACAAAAGAAGAAGATAACTGATAAGAAAATTGCACTGCCGTCACCGCTCCCAAAAAAACCGAAATAACGGCAATAATCACCACAGATCCAACTCCTATATTGTACATCTGTCGCATATATTCCTTCCAATACATGCCCCATTTCTCAGGACGAGCAATCATCCTGCCCAACATAATAAAATATCTCCCTATATCGTGTAATGCTCTCATATATTATAAAAATTGTGTAGTTGTCTTGTTGTTTTTGAAGCCATGCTAACGTTCCAACCATCCAAAATAGACTCGATAGTAGCGGTATGGTGGCAGCAGGGCGGTAGATGTAAGGCATCTTTAAGATGCCTTACATCTTGTGCGGAGGCCACCATAATAGCGGATAGCGAGACCCTGCGTCACGACGAAGCACCCCACCATTCTCTCCTAAAAAAAATCCTATTTTTGAGTAAAAATAAGGCAATCTTACTGCCTCACAAAAAATAAGGAAAAATGAAATGTAAAAAAATGATTTTATGCCCCTATCTTTGCAAGATTACCATGTCACTTGTCACATTAAACTCGCCCCCTCACTTACTTACTCTAAATACTTAGCATGACCCGACGGCAAGATACTACAAAAGAATTAAATTGGCTGAATAAATGGATTCCCAATGAAATCCGCTTACCAATCCTCGTAATCCTTGTCATTACAGGAATCGTGTTTTTTCCAGCACTAAGCAACAGTTTTACGAATTGGGACGATGGTTTGTACGTAACACAAAACCCCTACATACAAGGATTTTCTATCGAAAACCTCAAAACCATCTTTACAGAACCCATTGCCAACAACTATCATCCACTAACGATGATTTCCTTGACATTCAACTATATATTTGGCAAACTTAACCCCTCTGGCTATCATTCCACCAACTTATTTTTGCACTTAGCCAATACCTTTTTCGTCTTTTTATTCGCCTATCACCTCACAGACAAACGGCTTTGGGTAGGCATCATTACCGCCCTTTTCTTCGGAATCCATCCCATGCATGTCGAATCTGTCGCATGGGTTTCCGAACGCAAGGACGTTTTATATACCTTTTTCTTTGTATCGGGCTTACTATCGTATTTAGCTTATTTAAAAAACGAAAAAACGAAATATTTAGGCGTTACCCTAATATTATGCCTACTTTCTCTATTATCCAAACCAGCAGCCGTCGTTTTTCCCATTGTTTTACTATTAGTAGACTACTATAAAAACAGAGAATGGAGCGGAAAAGTATTCTTAGAAAAAATTCCTTTCTTCGCCTTATCCATCGTATTCGGCGTCATTACCCTCAACATACAATCAAGCACCGCCATCGGGGAATTTAGCCAATTTAGCTTTATACAACGCATCTCCTTCGCATGTTATGGCATCGTTGCCTACCTCACAAAATTAGTATTGCCCCTCAATTTATCGGCACTCTACCCCTACCCCGTCCAATCGGCTACCGAAAGTTTACCCGCCATTTATATGGTAACGCCCATCTTTGTATTGGGCATCATTGGTGCAGCAATATGGGGCATCAGAAAACACAAATGGCTTACTTTTGGCTTACTTTTCTTCTTAGTCAATATCGCCCTTGTCCTACAATTCGTCACCGTCGGAAACGCCATCATAGCAGATCGTTATACCTACTTATCCTACGTCGGCATCTTTCTAATCATCGGAATCGGCGTCGATACCATCCTCCAAAAGCCCAATTTCAAAAAGTGGCGCATTCCAGCATTGGGCATCATCGGCGCATTGAGCATCATGTACAGCGCACTCTCGTTCCAACGTTGCGCCGTATGGAAAAACAGCATCACTCTATGGACAGATGCCATCAAAAAAGACAATCAAAATTTCTTGGCTTTTACCAAACGAGGCGAACACTATTACAACAATAAAGACGCAAAAAAAGCCCTTGACAACTTTGACAAAGCCATCGCCATACAGCCCAATTATGCGCTTCCCTACACCTACAAAGGATTCATATTCCTAAGTACCAAAAACTACGACAAAGCCCTCCCAAGCTACACAAAAGCCATCGAACTCTCCCCAAACAACGCTGATTTCTACAACCAAAGAGGACGCTGTTACTACGAAACCAACGAATGGGCAAAAGCCATTGAGGACTACAAACAAGCCATCACCCTCAATCCAAATGCCTACAAAGCCTACAACAACAGAGCCATCATCTACCACAGAAACCAAGAATACGAAAAAGCCTTAGCCGACTACGACGCAGCCCTAAAAATCAACCCAAATTACCCCTCCGCCACCCAAAACAGAGCCACCCTACTCAACGAAATGGGGAATTAGGAAATAATGAGAAAACTTATATGGTTCAAAACAAACATGAACCGAAAGACTTATATGGACTTATATGGTTCAAAACAAATATGAACCGAAAAACTTAAATGCACTAAAAAAAAAACTAATATCACTTATATGGTTCAGAAAATAGAAATAACCAACTGGTTCAAATCCCTACAAGACGAAATCTGCCAAAACCTCGAAACCAAAGACGGCAAAGGCAAATTTCACCAAGACCTGTGGGAACGACCCGACGGCGGAGGCGGAAGAACCCGTATCCTCAACGACGGCAACATCATCGAAAAAGGCGGTGTAAATTTCTCAGCCGTACACGGCGACCTCCCCAAAAACATCGCCAACGCCCTCAAACTTCCCCCCAACCAACAATTCTATGCCACAGGTGTATCCATCGTCCTTCACCCACACAGCCCGATGATCCCCATCATCCACATGAACATCCGTTACTTCGAGATTTCCAACGGCATCCACTGGTTCGGTGGCGGTATTGACGTAACGCCCCACTATGTCCACAAAGCAGACGCCACCTTCTTCCACCAACACCTCAAAAATACCTGCGACCAACACCACAAAGACTACTACCCCCACTTCAAAAAATGGGCAGACGACTACTTTTACATCAAACACCGCAAAGAAACAAGAGGCATCGGTGGCATCTTCTTCGACAGACTCTCCGCCAACGAAGAATTTACCAAAGAACAAAGATTTGCCTTCGTACAAAGCGTCGGAAAATCCTTCATCCCCATCTACTTCCACCTAGTAGACCAAAACAAAGAAAAAACCTACGGAGACCCCGAAAAAAACTGGCAAAAACTCCGCAGAGGACGCTATGTCGAATTCAATTTAGTCTACGACAAAGGCACAAAATTCGGCTTAGACACCGACGGACGCATCGAATCCATCCTCATGAGCCTTCCCCCCCAAGCCAATTGGCAATACGACGTACAGCCCACCCCACAATCCCCCGAACACAAAACCCAACAACTCCTAAAAAAAGAAATTGATTGGGTCAATAATATAAAATCTTAAATTTAAGGAGCGAAAGGTCAAATCCTTCGTCGTTGCGTCTGGGCCTGCTATCCGCTAATGGATGGCATCTCCAAGATGCCTTGCATTTTTTCACGTACAGAACCGTATTGAAAGGCATTTCCAAAATGCCTTTCATTTCCACAAATGAACCGAACAAGGCAGCCAACGCAAACCATCCAACCACTCCTATCAGGGCTATTTTTCATGGTCGCAACAAAAATCAAAGGAAATTAAGTTCAGAACCCTCCATTAAAAGGAATATCTACAAAAAAACCATCAAAAAAAATGCTAACACAACACAAAAAACGTTAAGCATGCATTAAAATCACACACAAATTCACCAGATATTGCTATTTTTATAGTACAAAACTAAAAATACTCACTAACAAGACTAGGATAAACAACCAAAATGGCAAAAAAATCAGGCAAACCCAACAGAGCCAAACCCTCACAAATATACGCCATCATCAGCATCACGATGGTCCTATTTGTATTAGGCATCTTAGGCGCACTCTTTATCAACGCAAGCAACCTCTCCAAACAATTGAGAGAGAACGTAGAAATCTCCCTATTTCTCAAAGACGACGCCTCCCAAGACCAAATCAAAAAATTACAAAGCAGCTTAGACAAAAAAAAATACATCCTTTACTCTGACTACGTATCCAAAGAAAAAGCAGCAGAAGAATTTGAAAAGGAATACGGGGAAGAATTCACCGAATTATTAGGCTTCAACCCCCTATCCAACACCATCAATGTACACCTCGAATCAAGTTATACCCACCAAGACAGCCTCAACAACCTAGAATACCAATTTCTACAAAACAAGGTCGTCAATGAAGTATACTACCACAAAAGCATCATCAACCTAATCAACGATAATATGCGAAAACTAAGCATCGTATTGTTAGCATTAGGCGCAATTTTCCTATTCATTGCCATTAGCTTGATTGACAATACCATAAAATTATCCATGTACTCCAATCGCTTCTTGATAAAAAGCATGCAATTGGTCGGAGCAACCCGAAAATTCATCACCCGACCCTTCGTCAATCGCAGTCTCATCAATGGCTTAGTCAGTGGACTTTTGGCATGTATTTTGCTTTTTGTATTGTTGTACCTATTAGAGAAAAATCTAAATATTGTACACATTCAAAGAGACATCATGCACTATGCCTACATCTGCTTTTCCATCGTCCTCATAGGCGTTTTACTATCCTACTGGAGCACCAAAGCAGCCGTCCTAAAATACCTAAAAATGAAATTAGACGAACTTTATTAGTTTATGTGGTTTAAGTAGTTTTTGTGGTTTGTGTAGTTTAAGTGTTATAGAACACACAGCACAAAAAAACCACAAAAACCATCAACTACATAAACCACCACCGTTCTCCAAAAAAAATTATATCTTTGACATCCAAAAAATTTATAAACCATGAATAGAAGAAAATATCACCACCATCCACTCTTTAATCGCTCCAACTTTATTATTATGTTAATTGGCGTGGGATTGATGGTTTTAGGCTACATCACGATGGTTGGTGGCGGATATACCGACAATATGACGCCCAATTACGATGCAAAATATGGCTTCCAACGAACCGTTTTAGCACCAATGCTCATTCTATTGGGACTGTTCGTCAACGGATATGCCATTATGAAAAGTCCATCAGAAGCACAAAAACAAGACATTGTTGAGAATGTTTTTAACAAAAAATCTCAGTCTGCTTTAGACGAAATTGTGCGTAAAAGAGCAACAAAAAATGCCACAACAAATACGACAACAGACCCACGCAAATAATCCCCTTTTAGAAAAGCAACTGTTCCCTTATGACAACTTTAGAAGCCATCCTTTTAGGCATTGTACAGGGTCTTACCGAATTTTTGCCTGTTAGCAGCAGCGGACACATCGAATTGGGTAAAGCCATTTTGGGAACAGACGCACAAAACGACCTTTTTTTTACCCTTCTTGTCCATACCGCCACCGTTCTAAGCATCATTATCGTCTTCCGAAAAGACATTTGGGAACTCTTTCGCAATATATTCAGTTTTCAATGGAACGAGGGCAATCAATACATTTTCAAATTAATTTTGTCAATGATTCCCATCGGAATATTGGGCGTACTATTCAAAGAACAATTAGAAATATTTTTTGAAGGCAACATTCTTTTAGTTGGGGCAATGCTGATTTGTACAGGCTTCATTTTACTCTTGTCCACCTTAGAACGAAAAGACAGTGGCAAAGTCGGATTTTTACAAGCCGTCATCATCGGATTAGCGCAAGCAGTCGCCGTATTACCAGGAATTTCCCGTTCAGGTTCAACCATCGCCACCGCCTTAGCATTGGGCGTCAGTCGAGAAAATGCCGCCCGTTTTTCCTTTTTAATGGTCTTAGTCCCCATCTTAGGCGCAACCCTTTTGGAACTCAGACATTGGAACGAAATCACCCAAAATTCATCAGAAACCATTCCCTTAATTGCTGGCTTTATTGCTGCATTTATATCAGGTTTAGCCGCCTGTACGTGGATGCTCCAAATCGTAAAAAAGGGCAAAATCACCTATTTTTCCATCTACTGTTTCATTGTCGGTGCAATCGCTGTAGGCTTAGGATTGTGGGGCTAAAATAACAACTTAACAAATACAAAATGCAGACAACAGAAGAGCTTAATGAGCTTGTAAGCAAACTTAAATTCCAAGACGGAGAACTCTTATTAATAGACAAACCCTTCGATTGGACCTCCTTCGATGTCGTCAAATTAATTCGTGTAAACCTTAAAAGCTGCCTTAAACTAAAGTGCAAAGTAGGTCATGCAGGCACTTTAGACCCAAGAGCCACAGGCTTACTCATGGTTGCAACAGGCAGAAAAACCAAGCAAATCGAAACCTTTCAAGGCTTAGACAAAGGCTACAAAGGCACTTTAAAATTGGGCGCAACCACCCCATGTTATGATGCCGAAATGGAAGAAGACGCCACCTTCCCTACCGAACACATCACAGAAGAAATGCTCTATGCACAAACCGATAAATTCATTGGTTCTATCCACCAAACTGTACCAATTTATTCAGCCGTAAAAATAGATGGTAAAAAATCATACAAATTGGCAAGAGCAGGTCAAGAAGTCAGAGCCAAATCCCGCACCATCAACATCAATCGCTTCAAAATCGAAAAGATAGAAATGCCCTTCGTTCATTTTCGTGTAGATTGCAGTAAAGGCACTTACATCCGTTCCTTAGCCCATGATTTCGGCAAAAGCCTACAAAGTGGCGCATACCTCACCGCCCTACAACGCACCAATATCGGACCATACCACTTAGACGAAGCGTGGGAATTAGACCCCTTCATCAAAGCAATTCGCCTATTAAAAAAATAATTTTAAAAAAGTCCAATAGCGTTGAAACCATGCAAAATAGCCTCGATAGTAGCGTTATACCAAAAAAAGCGTTGGCTTGTAGGGGCAGACTCCATCTGCCCAAATAGCCTTTTGGTATAGTAGCGTATAGCGAGACCACACATCACGACGAAGCAATGAACCTTTCGCTCCAAATAAAAAAACATTAATTTTAAAAATAAGCAGGTGGACAAAATAAAACGTACATATCAATAAAAAGGAGCAAACTGCTTGGTGCTTCGTCGTCACGGAAAGTCCTGCTATCCGTTCTTATGGCTTTTAGGTCATTGAACGGAGTCGAAATAACAACCACAAAAACTACTTAAACCACAAAAACCACTTAAACTAAAAGCCATACCACTACTATCAGGGCTATTGTAAAAGGTCTTTACTGCTATCTACGGCATTTGTTAAAATAGAAACGAACACAAAACAATTGATTTCAATTATGAAACAGTTTTTACTATATTTTTCAATAGTAATTTTTTCAATTTTCATTGGTAGCCAAATTACGGAAGGAGTACTTCTTGTTCCATACTGGCAATCTTTGTCTTCAACTGATTTTTATTCTTATTATAATGAATTTGGTCCAGCTATTGGTCAATTTTATACTGTCCTAACTATTGTTGCAGCTCTAATTCCTATTTTCCTCTCCATTTATTTTAGGTTAAAAAATCCTAAGGCTTTTAAACTTGCTCTAATTTCCTCTTTTTTTGCAATTCTTTTTGTCTCTTCTTTTTACATTTATTTTAAAGATGCCAATGAATTGTTTTACCAAGCGACCCTCTCTGATATAGAACTAAAGAACGAATTGGTTACTTGGAGTTATTGGCATTGGGGGAGAATTGTCATCGAATTTGTTTCTCTTGTCTTTTTAATTCTCTCTTTATGTAAGATTCAAAATGGAAATATCAATTAAATGATGAATAAAAAATCAAAGAGATTATTTTCTATCAAGCTTTGTGCTTTCTTTAGGCTCTTTGTGTGAAATAAAATTCCTGAACTGGATTAGGAGCTGCTATATCTATAAAAATTTGTAAATTTGCTTTGTATTAAATGAATTCATCTATTTTTTTGAATTCAAATATTAGAACATCAAACAAATTAAATCATAAAAAATGCCCAAAGGAATATACAAAGTACCTTATCCTAAGAATGAACCAGTATATAGTTATGCGCCTGATTCTGAGGAAAGAATACTCTTGAAAAAAGCCCTCAAAGAAGCCAAAGCAAAGGAAAAAACAATTCCGATGTGTATTAATGGCAAAAAAGTAAAAACAGGAGATTTACACGAATTGCGTCCACCCCACGAAACAAGCCATCTCTTAGGACATTACCACAAAGGAGATGCAAAACATGTACAAAAAGCCATTGATGCAGCTTTGGCAGCTAAAGCAGATTGGGAAAATATGCCGTGGGAACACAGAGCTTCTATTTTCTTAAAAGCTGCGGAATTATTGAGTAGTCCGCACTATCGCTACAAAATGAATGCGGCGACGATGTTGGGACAATCTAAAAATGCTTATCAAGCGGAGATTGATGCAGCATGTGAATTTGCTGATTTCTTGCGCTTCAATGTGCATTTTATGACCGAAATCTATTCGATGCAGCCTGATCCTGGAGTGGGTATTTGGAATCGTTTGGAATATCGTCCTTTAGAGGGTTTTGTTTTTGCAGTAACACCTTTTAATTTTACGGCAATTGCTGGAAATTTACCTGCTGCGCCTGCTTTAATGGGTAATACTGTGGTTTGGAAGCCTTCTACTACGCAAATCTACTCGGCTCAAGTCATTATGGATTTATTCCAAGAAGCGGGTTTGCCTGATGGTGTTATCAATCTTGTTTTTACAGATGGACCTGTGGCGGGTGATGTCGTGTTCGATCACCCTGACTTTGCGGGTTTACACTTTACAGGTTCGACGGGAACGTTCAATTATATGTGGAAAATCATTGGAAACAATATTCCAAAATATAAAAGCTACCCTCGTATTGTGGGGGAAACGGGTGGTAAGGACTTTGTGATGGCGCATGCTTCTGCGGATGTGGATGCATTGGCGGTGGCTTTAGCAAGAGGTGCTTTTGAGTATCAAGGTCAAAAATGTTCGGCTGCTTCTCGTGCGTATATTCCTCAAAATCTTTGGAAAAGGGTACAAAAGAAATTATTGGCAGATTTGGAAACCTTTAAAATGGGGCCTGTTGATGATTTTAGCAATTATATTAATGCGGTCATTGATGAGAAATCTTTTGATAATATCGCTAAATATATTAATCAAGCTAAAAAAAGCAAAAAGGCTAATATCATTGCAGGAGGAAATTATGATAAATCGGAGGGCTACTTTATTGAGCCTACGGTGATTCAAACGACTGACCCTAAATATACAACGATGTGTGAAGAGATTTTTGGTCCTGTTTTGTCAATTCATGTTTATCCTGAAAAGAAATTTGATCAGATGCTCAAAACGTTAGATGAAACGTCTGATTATGCTTTGACTGGATCTATTTTTGCACAGGATAGAAATGCGATTGTCCATGCAACAAAAGCATTGTCTCAATCGGCAGGTAATTTCTATATCAATGATAAACCATCGGGGGCTGTCGTCAATCAACAACCTTTTGGGGGCGCAAGGGGTTCTGGAACGAATGATAAGGCTGGCTCTCTCTTAAATTTATTGAGATGGGTGTCGCCTCGTACCATCAAGGAAAACTTTAATCCGCCTAAAGATTATCGTTATCCATTCTTACAAGAAAGTTAATCATTTTAAGTTGATAGCGGTTCTGTCTGTTCAACATAGACTCGATAGTAGCGGAATGGCTTCTTTTAGTTTATGTCGTTTAAGTGGTTTTTGTGGTTTAAGTAGTTACTTAACCTTAATAAATAAGTAGCTCCTTAGCCATATTAGCGGATAGCGAGACCATGCTTTACGACGAAGCAATCCACCGTTCTCTCCTTAAAATAGTTTATAAGGAAATTAGTGTATTTGATTAACCACAAATACACTAATTTCCCTATACTAATCCACCAAAACTGCGTCAAAACGCTTTTTTTACGTCTTTTATAGTACAAGAAAAATAGAATAGTCATGAAGACTAATTGTTTGAAATACATTTACTTATTGTTCTTTTTTATAGGAAGTCTTGTAGCTTACGGACAGGATTCAGAAAAATTGCTGGAACGTGCCGATCAGTTATTGGACGGTGGGCAATATACGGAAGCCATTGCCCATTATCGAGAGATTTTGATGGAGGATAATTTATTTGAAGCCAAAAAGGGATTAGCCAATTGTTATCGTTTGGTCAATAGCAATAAAAAGGCTGAATATTGGTACAAAATTTTGATTCATAAATCGCCTGGTAATCCTGAATTTCAGTTTCATTATGCACAGTTGCTACAAAAAAATGGCAATTGTGATGAGGCAAAAGTTTGGTTTACAAAGTATGCTTCAACGGATAAAAGAGGCTTAGATTTTGCGGCGGCTTGTGAGGACTTATCCATCTTTACAGAAGGTAAAGACGAATACATTTTATTGCAACTTCCTTTTAATTCTGAACTGTCTGAATTTGGTCCGACTTTTTATAAAGATGGTATTGTTTTTACGGGCGGTGGGCCTGTTTTAGAAAACAAATCGACTTTTAATAGTTATACTGATTTGTATTTTTCTAAACGCCTTTCTCAAGATGAATATGAACGCCCTTTTAAATTAAGAGGAAAAATTAACGATAACTTTCACGATGGCCCTGCAAGTTTTAGTCCATTGGGCGATGAAGTTTGGTTTACCCGTACCAGTGAAATTGTCATCAAGGAATCTGAAGAAACTCGACGAAATTTAACGATTTGGAAAGGTGTTTTGTTAGACGAGCATAAGTGGGGAAAAATTGAAGAATTTTCGTTTAACAACCCCAATTATTCTGTGGCACACCCAAGTATTTCAAAAGATGGTTCTAAGCTTTATTTTGTATCGGATATGCCCAACGGATATGGTGGAACAGATATTTATGTGAGTTATCGTCGAGATACTACTTGGAGCGAACCCGTCAATTTAGGTCCTTCTATCAATACCATTAGCAACGAAGTTTTCCCTTTTATTCATCCTGATGGAACGCTGTATTTTTGTTCGGATGGACATGCTGGATTGGGGGGAATTGATGTGTTTTATTCTGTAAATGAAAATAAAGAATGGAGCAAACCACAAAACTTTGGCGCACCTGTTAATTCGGCAGGAGACGACATCACTTTTGTAATAGATGAATATAAAAACATGGGCTATTTTGCCTCTAATCGTTATGGTGGTTTGGGTGGAGATGACCTTTATTATTTTGAATTAAAAATACCAAATCCTATACCTCAAACAAGTACAATAACAGACGCACCACCTACAACTGAAATCGTTTATACCAATCCTGCTGTGCCAAAAAAAATGGCGTTGATGCCTGGTAAAATTATTAATGACAACCTCGCTATTGAGGATATGGCATTTGAGTACAAAAAATCAGTATTGAGTCCACAGGCTTATGCAGATTTGCAAAAAGTCGTGGTATATCTAAACGAAAATCCTGATGGCAATCTCATTATCGAAGCACATACAGATGCTCGTGAAGGCAAAACAAGCAATCAATTATTAAGTGAAGAACGAGCACAAAATATTTTCAACTTTTTGATTGCTATGAAAATTCCTACCGAGCGATTGATGGCACAAGGATATGGCGAAGATCATTTGTTAAACGATTGTGATGACAACACAAAATGTTCGGAAGAAGAGCATTTGTTAAATGACCGCATTGTTTTTAAAATCAATTTAAATGCAATGCCACAAGACAAATTTGGCGATGAGCCAGAAGATTCGGAATTTGTTGACTTTACTTCTACAACTCAAGAAGTTCCATTGGAAATGCCTGTAAATAAGAAACAAAAAACAAAAGAGAAAAAGGAAAAAGAGCCGAAAGTGAAAAAGGAAAAAGAGCCAAAAGAAAAAAAGGTAAAAGAACCGAAAGTGAAAAAAGAAAAAGAACCATCGAATAAGAAAGAACGTACAAAGCCCGTTTCCAAAGATAAAGTTTCAAAGGAAAAGAAAGAAAAAAAACCTAAGGAAAAAAAGGTTAAAGAAGAACCAACAGAAGAACTTTTACCAATGCCAACTTTAGAAACAACAGAAGATACCAAAGGAATGACTTATAAAGTTCAAACAGGACCTTACAAAAGCATTCCAATGGATTTGCAACAACTTATCCAAGAACTAAAAGCATCGCCAACTATTGAGCTAAAAGGAGCTAAAGATATTATTTTATTCGGCCCTTTTGATAGTATTTATAAAAGCGAAGAACTCGCTGCTTTCCTCGAAAGTCATGGCTTCAAAACAAAGATTGTTCCTTACCTCAATGGCAAAATTGTTAAAATAAGTATCGACAAACTAAAAAAAGATGGCTTAAAATAGCCCTATAAAACAAACAAAATGACCACATTACCATTATTCCCTTTAAATATTGTAAGCTTTCCCGACGAAGATGTAAATTTACACATATTTGAACCCCGTTACAAACAACTCATCAATGAATGCTGGGAAGAAAACAAAACCTTCGGACTTTCTGCATTTATAGACAACAAAGTAATGCCCATTGGTACAGAAATGAAAGTTATTCAGATTGCAAGCACAAGTCCAACTGGAGAGATGGATATTAAAACCAAAGGCTTGCGAACTTTTAAAATTATAGATTTCTACAAAGAACTTCCCGATAAATTGTACGCAGGTGCAAAAGTCGATTTCCTAACATTGGAAAACAACGCAGATAGCCAATTACACCAACAAATCAAAGATTATTTAAAAGAGCTATTTACGCAATTGGGAGTTGCCAAAGAAATACGCTACAACAATACGTTAGATATGGCACATTACATCGGTTTAACGATTCAAGAAGAATACGATATATTGTCAAAAGATAATGAAAAAGACCAACAGCTTTTGATTTTGGCACATTTACAACGGCTCATTCCTGTCGTTACTCGTGCCAGAAAAATAAAAGAAAAACTAAAAATGAATGGTCATTTCAAAAATTTTGATAAACTTGATTTTTAGGAGACAACGGTAAAGTGCTTCGTCGCTACGGAAAGGCCCGCTATCCGCTACTATAGCAGCCTTTCAAAACTCTTAGCCCTCTCTTGCTATAACGCTACTATCGGGTCTATCTTAAAAGGACAGAACCGCTTTAGAATTTCAAAAATTGAATCTATTTTACAAAGACAAAACCGCTTTAGAATTTAGAAATTAAAGTATTAGATTTTTTTATGATTCGGGTCTATCTTAAAAGGACAGACCACTAAATGCGATACGATATTGTCAGAGATGATTGATAAGATAATACAAACTTTAAGTAAAAAGCATCTTCTAATAATTGGGGGAACAAAAATTGATAGAAAAAATTTAATTGATAAAATTATCAATCAAACAAATTATGAAACCTTTCGTTTTCCAAAAGGAATGAAATCTATTCAGGAATATGTTGATTTTGTTAGAAAGGAAAATCTATATCAAGCTTGGTATTCCAAAAAGGGGAAATTTAATATCAATCAAATATTGGATTTTCATTGGGATTGGATTGCAGAAAACAACTCACTTGTTGTAATGGAAGAATTCAAAGAGATGGAAGAAAGATGGAAATTGGATTTATTAGGAACATATTTGGATGAAGTTGAATACCGAAAAAAAGGGCAAAAAAATATACACCTTATTATTTCCCAAGATGTTGAAGAGGACTTGATTGATAAACTTTGTGAAAGGATTCGACCACAAGAAAAAGAAAGAAGAACTAAAAGGCAAATTGTAGAAGGAAGCCTTGAAATAGTTGAACTTTTTTTAAAAATAAAAAACATTCTCTAACCCATAAAAAAACAATATTATGGCAATCAAATTAGGAGATATTGCTCCAGATTTTACCGCACAAACCACACAAGGGGAAGTCAAATTTCACGAATGGTTAGGTGACGGTTGGGGATTATTATTCTCTCATCCTGCGGATTATACGCCTGTTTGCACAACAGAATTGGGCAGAACCGCACAACTTAAATCGGAATTTGACAAGCGAAGTGTCAAAGCCATCGCTATCAGTGTCGATAACTTAGAGTCCCACAATGGTTGGTTAAAAGACATCAACGAAACTCAAAATACAGAGGTCAATTTTCCAATAATCGCTGACCCAGAAAAGAAAGTAGCGAACTTGTACGATATGATGCATCCCAACGCATCAAGTACGATGACAGTACGTTCTGTATTTGTGATTGCTCCAGATAAAACAGTTAAATTAACCTTGACTTATCCTGCTGCAACTGGAAGAAACTTTATGGAAATTTTACGAGTGATTGATTCCTTACAACTTACAGCAAAACACAGTGTGGCAACACCAGCGGATTGGAAACAAGGCGATGATTGTATTGTATCTCCTTCTATTGCGACGGAAGATATTCCTGCAAAATTCCCTAAAGGACACAAGGTAATCAAACCTTACTTACGCACGACACCTCAACCAGACATTGAGTCATAAATGAAACAAAAAAAGCAACTTTCCAAATGGAGAGTTGCTTGTTAAAAAAGTTGTTGCTTTTCATTAGCCAAAATTACGTGTCTCTAAATAAGCTAAAGAAAATAAATAAATTGAGACATTATATATGGGGAACTTAAAACTTAAACTATTATTTTATTTAGGAACTGTAAAAAATACTGTTGTCCCTTCATTTAATGCTGATTCTATCCAAATACGTCCACGAAGGTTAAAGATGATTTTTTGACAGATGGATAAGCCGATTCCATTTCCTTTATATCGGTCTTTAGGATTAAAACACTTAAATAATTTAAACGCTTCATCACAAAAATCTGATGGCATGCCAATTCCATTATCTTTTACAGCAAAAACAAATTCTTTGTGATTCGACTCAACAGATACATTAATCACAGGTGTTTCTTTACTTTTAAATTTCAGGGAATTTCCAATAATGTTTTCTAACAATTTCTCCATTTCACTATCTATCCCCAATATTTCTGGCAAAGGTTCTGAATTAATAGTTACTTTATTTGCTTGAATTTCGGTAGCGAGATTCTCTTGCACAGATGCTAAAACTTCATTCATATCTGTTTTTTTCAAATGAGCATCTGGCATTTTCAAAACACAATATTGTAATAAATCTTTCAATAAGGCATCCATTTGTGTTACTCCATCTAAAACAAAATCCATATACTCCGTATCGTCTTCCTCTAATTTTTCGTATAAACTATGGCGCAATAGTTGTGTAAAACTTCCGATAGAACGCAAGGGTTGTTTTAAATCGTGAGCAGCCGTATAAGCCAATCGGGTAAATTCTTCATTGGCTTGTTGCAACTGTTGATTTTGTAATTCAATATATCGTTTCTTTTCTAATAAAGCCGATTGTAATTCGTTGCGTTTATTCAACAAATTAATTTCTCTTTCGTGCAATAATTCCTTTGCTCGTTTGGTAATATCTGTTGCAATTTTTTCTTTTTCTTCTTTTTCTCTAAAGGCAGACCAACGAGTCTCTGCCATTTTTCGGCTATAATTCAATGCTTTTTTATAATCACCACTGTTCTCATAAATATTTACTAAAATCTCATAGGCAGCTTCTAAATTAGAATGATCTTTTGCTTTTTTAAAATCTTTAATGGCTTGTTCTAAATACTGTGTTGCATCCAAAACTTGGTCATCATTAAAGTGTTGTACAGCATAGATTTTTAGGATTTCACCAGAAAGTTCTGTATCTCCCATTTCATTAGCTTGTATCAGGGCTTCATCCATAAATGTTTTCCCTTTTTTGGCATTTCCTGATTTAAAATGAATGCATCCCATACGATATAATATTTTTGCTGCTGTACGCAGTAAGCCTTGTGTATGTGCTATATCAAAAGCTTTATTAAGGAATAACAATGCCTCCTCGTAATTTCTCTCATTTTGTAAACACTCTGCAAGCATAGCATAAACACTCGCTAATTGTTTGGGGTTGTTTTGAAATTCAAATAAGGACAATGTATCTTCTATTTCTTTTTTGGCTTTGCCATACTTATATAGATCGTAAAAAAGACTCGCTAAATTAATTTGACTCAATGAGGCTAACTTCAATTCTTTTAGAACATTTGTACACAACCATTGAACTTTGGCGTAATATTGAAGTGATTTTTTATAATCTGCTAAAAATTGGTACACCTTTGCAATACCCATATAAATAAAAGCTAAATCTACTTCATCTTTTGAAAGTGCTAATGCCTTTATTAAAATATCTGCAGCCTTTTTGTATGCTTTTTGAATTAAGTGTAAATGCCCAATAACGGTAAAGATTTTCATCTCTATGGCATCTTTTCCTTCACTCAATAAAGCCAAATTAAAATGTCGTTCTGCTTTTTTATAAAGTTTATTTTCCAACAAGTCAAGTCCCTTTCTCAACTCGTTAAATGCAGGCGTATTTTGTACAGCAACAGATATATTGGATAGAAAAGTATCAATATAAGGCTCTTGAAAAGGCTGAAATTTTTCATACTCAAATCCAAGTAATTTGTTGCTTGAATCTGTTTCTATTGTTATAGGGTTGATACTGCTATTTATGAGTAATAAAATCATTTATTGTTGTGTTGTGTATGTATTTGTATTGTTCATTATTTGATTTACCTCTCCCATGATAATATTCTATTTTTTAAAATATTATCCCTATCTTAAATTTAGAGTGCTTTATAAAGTGATACAAATGCACTAAAAATTTAGCCTTAAGTTTTTAGAGAAATAAAACAGATGGAGGTTTACTAAAGTCAAATTTAGTAAAGGGTTTTTAGTATTTGGAGTGGGGTTTTAGCTAAGTTAAGAAAGAACTTAAAAGTAATGAGATAGCTTGACAACTTTATTACTTATAACAGTCTATTATACGAGGATTTTTAATATTTGTTTAAGACTATTCATAAAAATTTAAATTAGACTCCAAAAGGATGTGACAATCTTGCCTGAAAATGTCGAGGAGACAACCATCAGAGTTTAAAGATAAAATCATTTATATCTTTTAACAATATGTTCTGTCCTTCCCAAAATAGACCTGATGGTAGTGGTATGGCTTTTGGTTTTTGTGGTTTAAGTCGTTTTTGTGGTTTTTGTAGTTCTACCCCCTACTTTGCTTGATGACCAGTAAAAAGCCATAAGAACGGACAGCAGGCCCATGTGTCACGACGAAGCTCTTGACCGTTCTCTCCTAATAAAATTTAAGACAAAACTTTTTTATTATGGCAAACTAATTTCAACATGACCATTCTTTGCTTTATTCAAATACCAACTATCATAGTCTGTAAGCTGTACCAGTCCGTCTAAATTGGCATCTGTGGTATAGTAAGTATTCAATATCGCTGGATTGAATTTCCACATATCATAATCCGTTGTTTGGATAATACCATCGTGGTTAAAATCTCCTGCATGCATTGCAAACTTTCCATCAACCATGCTTTTGACTTGATTAAAACCATAAGTAAGTGCGGAATCTGTGGTAAAATCATACGTCATTAATGATGCTTTTGGCAAGTCGGTAGCCGTCATTATATCCAAATGATTTCTGTGGCGGATGACAAAGTAATAAGATTCTCCATCTATCAAATTATCAAACGAAACCAATGATTGACCATCGGCACTTACCACGCTCCCATCTTCTAACAAAATAGCAGCTTTGCGTTCTACAATCACTGTTCCTTTACCTTGACTTTGATTTAAATTAGGTGTTCCAACTCGAGCTTCTACCAATATCCAATCTACCATATTTGGTATCGTGCTAGTTATACTTTCTGTACCTGTATAGTTGTAAGGCGCAAAATTGTAAGACTGTGTCAATGGAATAAGATTCGCATCTCTTAGATAAGTATGCATATTTGCTGTTCCACTCATATAACTTCCTTCCAAAAATACTTTAAAGTCGAGTTCTATCGAAGTTTCGCATCCGTCAGGTATTCCATCATTGTCTGTATCTATTGTATCATCAAAACCTGCACAAACATCGACATCATCACAAACGCCATCGCCATCACTGTCCCCTGTTGGACTATTAGGACAAATATCACAAGCGTCAGGCGTACCATCATTATCGGTATCTATCGCATCATCAAAACCTAAACAAATATCAACATCATCACAAACTCCGTCATTATCTGCATCATTATTGGCATCATTGGGACATGCATCACAAGGATCACCAATACCATCATTGTCGGCATCAGTTTGCAGACTATTTGCCATATTCGGACAGTTATCGTTTATATCACAAAAACCGTCTCCATCGGAATCATTACAGGCGGAAGCACCATCTATAAAAACCATATATTCTTCTACTTCGCCTTGTACAAAATCACCGCAAACATTGACGGTAGTATCATTCCGCATACTAATACGCATCCGAACAGGACCAATACTCGCATTCAAAGGAACATTGATCATCTCATTAATAGCAGAACTTGTCGGAATGTCTTTATTTAAAACCATTTCACTGGCATCAAACTGTCCGTCTTGGTCAAAGTCCATCCACACTTGCCAGTATTCGTCTTGACTCAATCCCCAAAATCCTGGTGTCAAAGACAGTGGATACGATTGTCCCTGTATCAAATTTGTTGAAATATGAGTGAAATCTGCATAGCCATTGTCATTTCCTGAAGTACAGTTAATAGAGTTTAAATCAACCGTTTCTATCCATTCATTGCTACTATTGGTCGCTTGTAGATGACAATAACCAATATTGACAGTATAATCTTCTGCTTCTCCATATTGATAAGCTCCACAAGCAGCAGGTGTTGTATTGTATTGCATAATCACTCGCATACGGGTTACACCCAATGGTGATCCTGTTGGAATGGTAAATACGCCATTGACAACTGTATTTGAGGCTGCAGGTGTTTCAAAAACCAATTCACCTGGATCGGTAAAGTCGCCATTTTGGTTAAAATCTATACCAATACGCCAATGCTCACTATAAGGCGTCGCTGAAAATCCTGGATATAGCTTTATATAATAAAGTCCTTCTTGGTTTAAATCCGTAACAAGATTGGTAAAGTCTGCATAGCCTTCATTGTCTCCAGAGGTATGGTTGATGTCTCCAATGACAATTTGCTGAATCCATTCATCGGGCGTTGTTCCTTGTATGGTACAATAATTTAAAGGCGTTGTTGTGGTAAAGTTATAAGTAGCGGAATTGGCACTTGCGCCACATTCATTAAAGGCTTGTACTCGCCAATAATAAGTAGTATTGCCTCCCAATAAAGAAGGCACATAAGAAAAAGTGGTAAGCCCTACGGCTGTTTCTACGATATTGGCAAAAGAAGGATCTGTAGCTATCTCTAAAGTATAGTCTGCTGCTCCTGCAACCATCCCCCAACTCATAGAAGGTATTAGACTTTCATCTATACTTCCATTACCTGGTAGATAAAGTGTCGGAGTAGTTAAGGCAGATTCTTTCACTTGCAATTCTATCGCTGCTGCATTCGTTAACGTACCATCTGATCCAGTAATGTTTAAGGTGTACTTCCCAGCACTTACATTTGCAGTTCCTGCGATGGTCATAATCGTTGTTGCAGGTGGAATCACTGTAGAGGGCGAAAAAGAAACAGTCGTACCATTAGGCTCACCACTTGCTGTTAATGTTAAGGTATTATTGTACCCCAATGTTTGTCCTATTTCTACCAAATACTGTACGTTATTGGGTGGACAAACTCCTTGTTGATACGGTACAGGCTTGATATAAAAGCCCGATGTCGTTGGAGGTACTATCGAAAAATTCTCGTTAGATATATCAAAAAAGACATTATCATTGCAACTTATTTTCACTCTTGCATCTGTCGTCAATTGATAAGGAATAACCGCTGCATGACTTCCATCATTTGGCACATTATGCGCTAAAACAATGGGATAAGTATAACCGCCATCTAAGGAAAGCAGTATATCGACGTTCTCACAACTTACAGGAGGCATATCTGTATTGGCAACATCCCATAAGATGGTTTGCGTACTATTGGCTTCCCAATTAACCGCAGTTGTAGGGCTTGTTACTAAAAATGGTCCGCTATTACCAGAAACAGTAATATCAGTTTCATCTATCCCAAAACGTCCACCCAAGCCCGTCACACCATTGTCTCTTACTGTCAAACGAAACTTCATATTTCGTCCAACTTCTGATAAAATTTCTCCTGGTGTCTGGGTATTGTTTACAATATCTGAAATTTGTGGAAAGGTTCTTGTCGAATCTGTTGTTGGCAAAAAGCTTCTAAATAAAGGTGCAGAAGCAACTGTTGGATCATCTGGTGGCCCACTAAATCCTAAGTCATACTGTTCCCAACAATAGGTGATGGCATCTCCATCTGGATCACTTCCTGAACCCACTAACGTAAAAGGTGTACTTTTTGGAATCACATATTTATCACCAGCCTCCACAATTGGCTCACCATTACCAATCGAAATTTTTGTGGCACAACCATCGCCTAAACTCGCTGTGGCATAGCCCAAAATACTTTGAATACTTGTTGAGTGAAAATAACCGTCTGTTCCTGTTCCAATATTATGAGGCGCACACAATCCTTGATACGCCATAATGGTCGTTCCACTACCTGGCTCATAAGCCGATCCTGCACTTCGTTGCGCTCCACAAACATTGCTTGAATTAGAATTAAAAGTGTGATTTGCGCCAAACTGATGTCCCATCTCATGACACACATACTCAATATCAAAAGGATCACCCACTGGATCAGGCAAGCCTGTCACCCCCTTCGCTTTAATATTAGGACGACAAGTCGCATAAACAACCGACAAACCACCAAGCCCTGTACCAAAGACATGACCAATATCATAATTAGCATCGCCAATCACAGCATCAATCGTAGTTTGGTTTTCTGTGACCATGCCCATCGTGTTGTAATTAGAATAAGGATCAGTTGTCGCATTCGTATAAATTACATCATCATTGTTACCAACTAAAATTAAACGTATCCCCAATTCTTTTTCATAAATACTATTTACCCTATTAATGGTCGTTACAATTGCCGCCAATGCGTCTGCTTTTGTGCCGCCGTGATAATCTGTATATTCTCCTGTGGTTGCAACTGCTAAACGATACGTTCTCAAAAAACCGTCTATACTTTTATAAGAAGTCTGTTCTTCATTTTGATTTTTCACCCACTTAGGCACATCTTCTACAATAGCCTGACAAGCTGATAAAGCCTCCACTTTTTCTTGTTTACCTTTAAAATCCCTGCTATAATAAACAATATAGTTTTCTACATTCCCTACACTATAAGGATCAATATAAACCGTACCTGTTGGATGGGTAATAATGGCATGAAACCCTTTAGGCGTCCAATCACATCGAAGCGTTGCCGTCGTATTATCCAATCCCTTACCAGAAAAAGTATGAATGTTAGAATACCGCCCCGACAATTCTTCCTCCATAATTGGAGAATTCATCAACGCAAACCGTTCTTGTTTACCGTTAGGCAAGGGCAATACGATTTCCATAGCAGAACCGCTTTTCTCTAAAGGAGCTTGAGACAGCAAATGTACAAAAGCTGCTTCTTGAACTTGCCATGTAGTATATACCTCAGGAACAATAATACGCTCTTGCTGTGATGAAATAGAGGATTCTTTTACCTTATCCCACAAGGAGTTTTGTGCTTGACATAGCACGCCCACTAAGGCAATTAGTAAAAGGACTAAATGCTTCATTAACTAGTGTTGATAGTTTGGTAATTAAAAATCCAGCAATAATTTAATTCAGTAACAGCTCAGGAGGGATGGGTTATATCAAATATTGTTACAATTCAACATTCTTATAACCATTAAAAAAACTTAGTGAGACTCCAAATATAAACAAAAAAAGCCAAGTTTCCCAATTTTGGAAAAAAAACCATTTTGGGAACACCTCATAAACTGTTATCCCGACTTTTATATGCACACATTGTCACATTTACAACATTCAAAACAAATTACATTAGTTGTTATAGTAATGTTTCTATAAGGAGAGAACGGTAGGCTGCTTCGTCGTCACGCATGCTCCCGCTGTGCCATCGGGTCTAGCTTAAAAGGACAGACCCTCTGTTTGTAGTTTTTGTTGTTTAAGTAGTTTGTGTGGTTTTTGTAGTTGTTACTCTACATCGTTTTTAGAAGTGGTACATATCAACTTAATCGCAAAGAGTTATAAAAAACCACCTTGCGAACCTTGCGGTTAGTTAAGATATATACCGTTTTCTCAAACCATATCATTTGAGTGCAAACAAGACTAAAACGACTAAGGAATAGGTACGAAATAAACTCGCAATTTAGTCGTCACAGATATGACATTTCTTTGAGAAATGTCATATCTAATCTAAGAACTTATTTCGTACACGTTCCTAAAACAACTAAAATGACTTAAACAACTAAAACAAACCAAACTAAAGAAAATATTACCTACCTTTGCAGGCTTAAAAATCAGTTTAACTGGCAATTGTGACTTTCATATAATTATCATTCCCAAATAGGAATTTAAATTTACCAAATTAAAAATATGGAAGTTTTATTGTCCAGTCCAAAAAAGAAGAGTATAAGTATGGCATATTCGATCAATCATCTT
>ENA-ORXM01001783-ORXM01001783.1-marine-metagenome-genome-assembly--contig:-NODE-1783-length-28062-cov-66.384563_pt1 | contig 28062 bp, 20 predicted proteins | sample MGYA00237867_ERZ511480 | MGnify/ENA primary metagenome ERZ511480 (study PRJEB26309, sample SAMN06266103) | marine metagenome | isolation source: Algal blade | place: United Kingdom:Sidmouth, United... | reverse complement strand
CCACCGACCGCGACGCCAGAACCACCGACCGCGACGCCAGAACCACCAACCGCAACGCCGGAACCACCGACCGCAACGCCGGAACCACCAACTGCAACGCCAGAACCACCAACTGCAACGCCAGAACCACCGACCGCGACGTCAACACCAATTCCACCAATGATCCTGCCGACGGATACACCAGTCTTGCCGACTGCTACGCCGAACCCACCAACAGAGACGCCTACGCCAACCATCACATCTATGCCGGTAGAGACTTTTACGCCGACCGCAGCTGCAACATCAGTACCGACAACACAAGTTCCTATATCTACGGCAACGCTTGTGCCAACTGCAATGCTCATGCCAACTACAACGCTCATGCCAACTACGACGCAGACGGCTACACCAGTTAATACATCAGTGCCACCGACACCCCATGGGCAGAATAATTCACCGCCGCAAGTATCCATTTTAGGACCAGCCAGCGGTACAGAATTTCAGGTAGGCAACGAGATTATCGTCGTCTTTGCAGCAACGGATGTAACAGGTGCAATATTTAAGGCAGAAATCTATGCGGGAGATGAAAAGTTAGGCGAAGTTGTCAACCCGGCAAGTCCGCAAAGCTTTAAATGGACGAATGCAACACCGGGCAACCATGCGGTGAGTGTCAAAGTTATTAACGAGCAGGGTATCTCAGCAGAATCGACAGTGCTGAATCTTGCAGTATTGTCGGCTGAGCAACAAACAATATCAACCCTGTTTTTACCACTTATTTCGCAATAGGTACCTATGTTTAGAAAAATCCTTTCCCCGCTCCTTGCGGCAATACTCATTTGTGCACTTGGTGTGTCTACCCTTTACTTCGGTGCGGGCGCACAGAGTGGATTTAACTGCTCGCTGCCCGTCAAAATTATGCCACTGGGCGATTCCATTACAGAGGGGTCGAGCTCGGGCGAAACAGACCCCGCAAAAATGATCTCGTATCGCAAAGAACTTTGGGATATGCTGACTGCAAATGGCTATAGCGTAGATTTCGTCGGCTCGTTGACAAACGGTCAGGCATTTCCCTTTGCCGATGCACAACATGAAGGGCATCCAGGTTGGCTCGACAGCCAGATTGCAGCAGCCACATACAGCTTTTTAAGCGCAAATCCAGCCGAGATTGTTTTGCTGCATATTGGCACAAATAATCCGTCCAATAATACTGATCCGAAATTTGTAGAAGATATTCTGGACGAGATTGATCGCTATGAGGCCGATTATAATACGACCATTATTGTTGTCTTGGCGCAGATTATTAATCGTAGAGGCTACCATCCCGAAACAACGACATATAACGCGAACGTATTGGCAATGGTTAATGGGCGTACAGGCGATGACATTGTGGTTGTCGATATGGAAAATGGCGCGGGTATTAACTATGTCCTTCAATCAAATGGCGGCGATATGTGGAATACACTGCACCCATTTAGCACCGGCTATAGCAAGATGGCATCAGTTTGGTTCAATGCGCTGAACCCAATTCTATCAACTTGCGCTGCGACCCCAACACCGACAGAAACGCCAACGCCGATTCCACCAACGGAAACGCCAACGCCGATCCCGCCAACAGCAACGCCGATTCCACCAACAGCGACACCGATTCCACCAACAGCGACAGAAACGCCAACACCGATTCCACCGACAGAAACGCCAACGCCAATTCCACCGACGGAGACACCAACACCGATTCCACCGACAGAAACGCCAACGCCGATTCCGCCAACCGACACGCCGACGCCAACTCCGACCGATATGCCGACAGAGACACCAACACTGATCCCACCGACCGATACGCCAACTATGACGCCGACGCCAACTTTGACCAACACACCGATCCCACCGACCGATACGCCAACGCTGATCCCGCCCACCGACACACCGACACCAGCTCCGACCGATACACCAACTGCGGCACCGACGCCAACTATGGTTGCTACTGTCGGAGCAGTTGTTGCAACAGCAACCAGTACACCTGTCATACAAAATTTACCGCCACAGGTCTCTATTCTTGGTCCGGTTAGCGGAACAGAATTTGAGGCAGGAGACAATATTCTTGTCGTCTTTGCCGCATCTGATCCAAACGGAACCATATCGAAAGCCGAGATATATATCAGCGGCCAAAAGCTGGGCGAAGTGCTCAACCCGACGCTACCGCAGACCTTTACATTGTTGGCAACGGCCGGTAGCCATGATGTACTAGTTAAAGTCATTAACAATCAAGGTGCAATGGCAGAGTCTGCAAAAGTAGATTTAAGCGTCAGAGAGGCGACAGAAACAACACCACTGGCAGGGGCAACACCGACAGCAGATCTAACGCCAGCCGCACCGCCAATTCAATCAAATACCCGAGCACTGTATCTGCCACTAGTTTCAAATTAGCTCGTTTTATAATGGCTAGGTTCGACATGGCTTGGGTCCAAATTCGGGATAACTTATGAAAACCTCCCCTCTTTCCCAAAGGCCCGCATTTTGTGTACAGATATGCGTTTGGGTATTTACGATTGTTCTACTAAATGGATGTACGCCAGTTACAAATTTAGGCCCATCTTCAACCAAGATTGAATCAACCGAAACCCAACTTGTGTATGCGCAACCGCCTGCTGATCGAATGGGCATTCTACAGGTTAGCAAGAATCAGCGCTATCTTGTCGATCAGCAGGAGCAACCATTCTTCTGGCTTGCGGATACTGCATGGGAACTCTTCCGACGGCTGGACAAGGCGGAGACGGAACGATACTTTCAGAACCGTGTGGAGAAAGGATTTACGGTTGTTCAAGCCGCAATTGTTACGCCCCTCAGCGGATGGGATAAACCAAATCGGCAGGGGCACAGTGCATTCGAGGGCAATGTTCTCTTCCCAAACGAAGCCTATTTTGGACATGTTGATCATGTCGTTCAGCAGGCCGAAGAGATGGGATTGGTGATGGCGCTACTGCCTGCTTGGAGCGACTTTGCAGACTCAAATCGATCGGCACTTTCGATTCGCGATAATGCCTATCGCTACGGGCTATATTTGGGCGAGCGGTACCATCAACAGAAGAACATTATTTGGGTGGTAGGTGGGGATACGAATCCGCAAGAAAATTTGGAGATGTGGCGCAACCTCGCGCGCGGACTCGAAGAGAGTAGCGAGCAGCTGATTACCTTCCATCCACTTGGTGACCAAACCTCATCAAGCTGGTTTCACAATGATTCATGGCTAGATTTCAACATGCTGCAATCGGGCCATGGCTGGGATAATCCAAATTATGCAGCCGTGCTGGCCGATTATCAACGTGAACCAACAAAACCAATTGTCGATGCAGAACCACGCTATGAAAATATTAATGGCATCGCCCGATTAGGCAAGCGGCGAATAAGCGCCCATCAGGTGCGCAAAGCTGCTTACAATGCGATGCTATCGGGTGCGTTTGGTCATACATACGGGGCTAATGAGATCTGGCAGTTCTATATGGATAATGGTGAAGATGGGTACGACGGTGCTGGGTTGTATGGTGCCAATATCCACTGGAGCGATGCGCTCGACTTTGCTGGAGCATGGCAGATGCGTCATCTCCGCGTCCTCTTTGAGAAGTATCCATGGCACGACTTTGAACCGGCTCATGCCGTGGTGCGCAGCGGTAGCGGCGCGGGTGGTAGCTTTGCACCGGCAGCGGTCAGCACGAAGAGTGAGGCAGTACTGATTTACATTCCTGAAGGCCAATCAATTGAATTGGCAATCAATGACACGTCGCTTATTCAGGATGCAGAGTGGTTTGATCCGCGAACGGGTGAGTTCAGCCCGGTTGATCGCGAGATGATCCGCGACAATTATTTTACACCGCCTGTAGAGTTAGCCGATTCAGGTGCAGTCGACTATCTGCTGATTGTAGAGACCTCTCTCTCGGCTGCGGGGAAAAATGCACCGATTCCAGAGAGCAAACCGTAAACCGTAACCAGGTACTATTTCAACCATGTCAATTATTCGCAAAGTTGGTCAACTCGTTCTTGAAAATCCTTTTCTTGCCTACCTTTCATACGCGCGAGCTGTGCTCACTGCGCCCAATCATTTACGGATGGGCGCGATGTCTGTCCATCGGCAGTCAACTTTTGAAGAATACGTAACCCTTTCACGAGAAGTACGTCTGTATAAGTGTAATGTGGGAAAATTCACCTATATGGGCCCACGTTGTGAATTCAACAGTACCACGATTGGCCGCTATTGTTCCATTGCACACGATATTAAGTGTGGTCCTGGCCATCATCCGCTTGAATACGTCTCGACACATCCAATGTTTTACAGTGCATCGTTACGACCCGCACAGATCACTTTGGTGGATGAGGATAAATTCGATGACCTGATGCCCGTTACGGTTGGGAACGATGTCTGGATCGGGGCGAATGTGGTCATCATGAATGGGGTGACTATTGGTGACGGCAGCGTCATCGCCTCGGGCTGCATTGTCACCAAGGATGTTGCGCCCTATTCGATTGTTGGTGGCGTGCCGGGTAAAGAGATTCGCAAACGTTTTAGCGATGAAGAAATTGCGTTTTTGCTCGACTTTAAATGGTGGGAAAAAGATCTCGATTGGTTAAAAGAGAATAGCGATCTGTTTGCGGACCCTTCAAAATTTATGGCACGCTATCAGGAGGTGTCTTCATAAATAGCTAGCGCCGCTTAGTGCGTACCCCCCGAAGAATATGCCCACATATAGTAATAATGATTTCCCACCTGAATATCGAATACGACAGCAAGATATTCCAGAAGAATATACGCTACACGATTATAAAGCGCGACGTGGTGTTGGCGATTTTTTTCGCCGCACTGGGCCAGCCGATAAACGTTCGGACGAATATGTTGCTCTACGCTCGATTGCTATTCTCTACTTGCTCTTCTTTATCCTTGCAGAGTTAAACATTGCCTATGTTTCTACGCTAGTTGGCCTAACACTCCATGCTACATTACTAGTCATGATCTGCTTCCTAAAGCCTCAACCTCGTACACACAAATTTCCACTACTGCTCGTTCTGACGCTTCCGCCTTTGCTTCGTCTTTTTAGCCTCAGTATTCCATTAACGCCTTTCCGGCGCGAATTGTGGTACATCATTATTAGCCTGCCAGCATTTATAGCCGTGTACGGTACACTGTATCTTTTGCGTCGACACAACGTTCTGACGGCTACAAAAAGTAACAAAGCTCCTCGCCGCCCGAAAAATAGCCAATCTATCTTTGCGTATAATCCAGTGCGGATTGCAGAGATCGGAACTCGGATCTTACAGTTTGGAATGCAAATACTTGTCGTGGCGACAGGGCCGCTAATTGGCTGGGTTTTGTACAACATTTTGCCCAATGTTACCTTAACAGAAGAGTTCAACTGGCCGACGCTCTTCATATCAACCGCAATTTTTCTGTTGTCAACAGGCATGTTAGAGGAACTGATCTTTCGGCGGTTGCTGTTAGATAATGTTGCAGCAGTTTTTGGGGCACAGCTTGGAGGATTCTACGTATCGCTTCTTTTTGCAACGATGTACATGGGGCACAGATCGGTGATGATGGTCCCCTTTGTTTTTGTTGTTAGTCTCTTCTATTCTTGGGTCGCAAGCAGCACGGAAAAGATCTGGGGCGTTTCACTCTCGCACGGTATTGCAAACGTCTGTCTCTTTTTGATATATCCTCACTATCCACAATTTCTTGCGGCGTTGGCGCAACTATAGGGCTTTGTTAAGGCCAACCTAGAAAATAAATATACTCGGCTTAAGTTTATATATGTGGTATACGCGGTTATCGGCTATTCAGTTGATCAGCCCTTGGAATGAGGCTAGCTGGATGAGAAAGATAAGCCCAACCGCAGTCAATAACGGCACAATCATTAGTGAGATCATTTCGACCATTAATGGCTGACGGCTGCGACCGGAATCGCCAAAATACTCTCGCAGCCCAAGCAACACGACGAGCAGCACGATGGCCAACAAACTGCTAGTTGTGCCACTATCGGAAAGTGAAATCGCATCAATGGTTGCATCTGTTACGGTAAAGCTCATAATCGTCCTTCTTCAACATTAATTTAGGTTAGATATTTTGCTCCACTTCAAAGAGGCTAAAATGGCCGCAAAAACACAAAAAATTTCAAAGTGGTTTCTGTGCTTTTGTGACAAACTCAAGGTTTTGCCGTAGAGTCGTATTGGGTCGTAGAATTACTGGCATCGAGCATTTACGACGGGTTGAATAAATGTGGTTGTCCCACCGCTGCTGGCATAGTTTGCAAATCGGCAAATTGCGTCATTGCCCTGCTTTGCGTTGTCAATAGATAGGTCCCACTCTGTTGTGGCTGGACAGATATTCACCGCTACATTGTCGGTTTTGATTCGACCATCATAGGTATTGTCCATCAGATAGATATTCGTAATCTGGCTAGCAGGATGCACCACATCCCCACCTTCCGCTGTAATTCCCCACGCAAAACTATCGCTATTCTGAAATCCACTAAATGTATTCTTATAAAAGTACAGATCGCGCGTAATTCGTTCGTCGATATCGAGAGTCGGCGCAATAAATAGTCCCCAGTTGGCGTTATTGCTAATCAGATTATGATGTACCCAAAGACACTGACCATCATACAGTTTGCCACCGTATCCGTTGGAATATGAGAGATTGCCGGCAATTTCGCCCTGAATCGCGTGTATGTTTAGCCCATGCGTGCTGTGTCCACGTAAAACGTTAGAGTATACGGCATATTTTGTGCTCCATAGATCCCTAGGGCATTTAGAAAGATTCGCCCCAGTCTGACAATCTTTCGAGTCAATCCCGTGGAATTCGCCATTTTCTAAGATATCGGAATAGCGGATTGTGATATTGTTTACACCACGTCGAAATTTCATCCCTGTGCGCTCGCTATTTTGCAGCTTGATACGTTCGACAAGTACATTATCCGAATTTTCGACCGATAGCATAACGCAATTTTGCCCGGCTGCGTCGAGTGTCATATCTCGAAAAATAAGGTTGCTTCGTCCCGAAACGTTAAAGATTGTCTTTGCACTATCTGTTTCAGAACAGCCGATCCCATTAATGGTCGTTTGTCCAGTCCCTTGACCCTGTATGATTACGTTACTGGGGACATCTACGCGCCCAATCGAGAATGTACAGGCGGGAAGTTGCACAATGCCACCTGCGCTGACCTGCTTCAATGCCTCTTGTAGGGAACTTTCGGTGCAGCTAGATTGGACTACATTTTCAGTATTGGTGGCTAATAGAAAGGCGCTAACCGAAAATCCATAATCTGTACGATCCAGTGGATGACAGGCATTTGTGCTTAAATCCCGAAACTGATTTTCTGGGCACGGATTGGTTAGCCCCAAATTTAGCGGCAACTCAACAGCAGGCGAGACAGGAATAACCGGGCTAGGGTCCGTCGATGTAACTGGATCGGTGACTGTAGATACAGACGTAGCAAAGGGTAAAAAAGTTGTGTACGTTGGTTGTGCGGTCACGTCGCTCTCATCTTCCGCATACACACAGGAACTTTGGTTTAAAACAAATATAATACTTAAGATGATAATTGCTATTCGCATAAAGCTGCGCTGTCTAAATTCGTTGTTTTCTTCTGCATGTGCATTGTGTTTTACATCATCTCTTGTATCGTACTTTTTATCGCATCTATTGTGCGTAATCAGCTGCTGTATCCGCAACAAAAATCCACTCATCAACTTTCCTCAATTATTCGGTAATATTTGCAATCGCCCTCTTGCCGCCTAAACGTTTGCTTAACCACAAAAGTATACCATCTCTATAGCTCGCTTACTGGATAAAATTGTGACGGTTTAGTAACTAAATATTACAAATTTATCTCTATAGGTATGTATGTAGTACGAAACCGACGCTAAATCGACAGATACGGTCCCCACACCAGCCGCACTAACGGACTCGCCAAAAATATCGTGAATCCAGTGGCCGTATCAACAGAAGATGTTAACCGTCCTCTATCCGCACCCGATATGATGAGCGCCAAAACAAACTAAAACAATCAGCTGTTTATACCATTTGTGCAGCAATAATTTCTATGACGGTAATAAGCGAGTTTAGCCTAAGTTTAGCGCTGTATAAATTATTTTATGACGTATAGATACTTCTCTAAATAGTTACCTCTAAATAGATATAAACAGAAGAGGATCTGTGTCTGATAAGAAGCTAGGGTCCTCTTTTTTGTTTAGATTAAGGATGTAGCAAGCAACAATAGAGTCATTATATTTTTGTTTTACTGAAAGGATTTGAACAGGCCATTTAGGCTCAAGACCACTTGAATAAGTGATCTTACATTTACGTTAAAATATATCAATTAATTGACGTTTCTGTCAGTCAATTGAAAGGCAGATAGTAATTACGTGCTGTTAAAGTAGTGCTAATATAAACGTTGTATACTTCGTAAAAATATAGACGCTAAAACGTTTTTCAATCCATTCTCAACAAGTAAAACCGATGTCCGAAGATATAAGCACAATGAGCGCGCCGACGCTTGCCAAGACTGAACAACAGAACAGTGAAGCCGCCACATCATCAGGCTGGATATATTTTGCGCTACTGGGTGTAATCACAATCATTGCCGCGATATTGCGCATCTACAATCTGGGGACTGAAAGTTTCTCTTATGATGAAGGAATTATGCTGGAGCTAACTAGCAGCAGCTTTGCGCGCGTCATGGAGGATATCCGCTTTGGACGGCCTCCTTTTCTCGTGCTGCTGGGGTATCTGTGGGTAAACCTTTTTGGTAAATCAGAAGTAGCCGTTCGCTCGCTCCCTGCCCTGGCCGGAATCCTCTCAATCCCGATGCTCTATTTAGTTGGCACAGAGCTTTTTACCAAGCGTGTGGCGCTTATTGCGTCTGCAATTATGTCTGTTTCGACATTTCATATTTTTCATTCGCAGGATTATCGCTATTATAGCTTGCTCACGTTGATGACGCTGGTGTCGTTCTATTTTCTGATCCGATTACTGCGTACCGGCAACATGCGCTACTTTTTACCCTATGTAATTACGGGAGCGCTTGTCTACTATACACATTATCAGGGGGCTTTCATTCTTCTAGCGCAAGGACTCTATTTTCTGCTGCAATTCCTTCGCTATTCGTGGCGCACATGCGGCATTTGGGTATTGAGCCAGCTAGCCATTTTGCTTTGTCTTGTGCCCAGCGCGCTAACCATGTTAAATGATTTTACCGCAGGGGCAGATGATGGGGACTATAACGGCACAATCGGGGCCATGGGAAATCTAGGGCCGTTGAGCGACCCGCCATTGTGGATCCCGCTACACACGTTGCTGATCAAGTTTATGTTCATCTCGATAGAGAATCTGCTAAATGTGCAATATATTTTGGCTGCCGTGGCGCTATTAGCTATTTGCATAATCGGACATCAGCTATGGTCTAAAGGACGTTCATCATCCACTATATCAAAGAAGCAACCCGTCTCGATCTGGCAGCAAGCATGGCGCGATTTTAGTGAAGCATCCCCAAATAGAAGTTGGCTTTTACTCTTGGCTTTATGGGTATTGGTGCCAGTCTTTGTACCGCTGCTTATCTCTAAAGTGGTTGCGCCCGTTTACCTGCCGCGCTACACGATTGGCGCGTTACCTGGATTTTGTCTTGCCATTGCGCTTGGCTTGACCATGGTCCGAAGTATTGTTCCCGAAGTGGTTACCGTGGGTGCGCTGGCTATTCTGCTTTTCCCGGGGCTTTCTAACTATTATTCACAAGAATATAAAGATCAATGGGCAGAGACGGCCGCAATTGTGATCCAAAATGCGCAGGCAGATGACAAGCTACTCTTCATTTCAACCAATAACGAGTCAGCTACGCGCATGCAAAGTGTCTTTAATGTCTATCATCCGGATACATTATCCGAGTGTACGCTTGACCCCGGACTGACGCCAGCCAACGAAATCTCTACACAATTTCAGGATTGTACGGAAGGTTACAAGCGCATTTGGATCGTGACGCGTACGATTGAAACCGAGGCATCAACTGCCTTAGAAATGAATATGCTCGAGTCAATCTCGGAATCTTGGGAAATCGTCGAGCAAGATAGCTTTGTGGGTACAACGGTACGTCTCGCAGTACACGAATAACCCTTCTTGTTCTATTTCTCTAGGCTAAATCTGAGAAATAATTATCCCAAAGTTTTTGTAAAACTGTCCAGTGAGCACGCCCTAGTGCGGTTATGTTTTCAACAATGTTGGCTACGAACCCGTACCAAGGCGTGCTCACTACATAAACATCCAGATTTCTTGCAAAAAGAAGAAGATTACCATGCTTGGCATAGAAAACCGACAAAGTTAAAAATTGAATAAACTCACACAAAAAATATCGGCTGGCATCGGCGGTCAAGGGATCGGTGCCATCTTGGCTCGCGGTGCTGCGGGTGCATTTATCGTTGATGGACTGGGTCAGGCCGCGGTGCTCGGCGTTCAAATTTTGTTGACGCGCACAATGGGTACAGCGACGTATGGTGTCTATGCCTATGCAATGGCGTGGGTCAACGTACTTTTCTTGATTGCACGACTCGGGCTCGATCCACTTTTGGTTCGGCATACCTCTGCATATAAGGCCAAAGAAGAATGGGGCCTTCTACGTGGACTTGTACAGCGCAGCAATCTCTGGTCATTTTCAGCAAGCCTGTTTCTTGCATCCGTAGCGGCAATCGTGGTGTGGCTGCTGCGCGATCGACTTGGTGAACAGCTAACGCTTACCTTTATTTTTGGTCTTGCGTCGTTACCCTTATTGACGGCGGCTAGCCTGTGTCAAAGTACGCTCAATGGATTGAAACATGTTGTGCTGGGGCAGCTACCAAATCGGATCTTGCGCCAATCGTTTTTGGCTATCTTTATTTTTGGCGCGATTTTTCTGTTTAACAGATCTATCACCGGTCCATTAGCAATGGCATTGACCTTTGCGGCAGTGCTCCTCTCGGTGCTGATCGGCCTCTATTGGTTGCGCGGTCGCCTGCCGTCCGCCATCTACGCCACCAAAGCCACCACGCTCGATCAAGAATGGCTGCGCACGGCCATGCCCATGCTGCTGGCGGGTGGGGCCTACATGCTGACACAGAAAATAGATACTTTGATGCTTGGCCCGATGGCCGGGATAACAGCAGTCGGCATCTATGCGGTTGCCAGCCGCGTGGCAGAATTTACGCTTTTTGGCCTGACGGCAGCCACGGCCATTGCGGCACCGATGATATCGGAGGCTTTTTCGAAAAAGAAAGAACACGAATTGCAGCGCGTCGTTACACTTACGGCTCAGGGTGCGCTCGCATTTTCGATTCCATTTACGCTAATTATCTTCCTTTTTGGTAACCAAATTTTAGGTTTGTTTGGGCCAGAATTCAAAGATGGATATTGGGTACTGGCGATTCTGGTCGGTGGTCAGCTGATCAATGCCATGACTGGTCCAATCGGCGTATTGATGAACATGACGGGACGCCAAAATCAGCTTCTCTTGATTCAGGCTACTGCACTTGTTGCCAATGTAGTGCTCAACTATTTCTTCATTCTAGCCTACGGTGCGATTGGTGCAGCCATTGCCACGGGCATTGTAAATGTCGGCTGGAACATCGTTGCCACCATCTATGCCTATCGAGCATTCAACGTTAATAGCTTTGCACTATCTAGCCTTTTTAAACGAAGAAATAAGTAATTATATGAAACTTTCTCCCACGAGCGTAAGCACAATCGAAATGCAGAAAGCCGTAACGGTTCCATTTAATGCAGACAATGCAGACAATGTAGACATTCTGCACTCTGCAAAAAACTCAACCAGCGCTACTGAAAATCTTACTGCCAGCGATTTTACAGAGGCAGACTTTGAAAAACGACTGGCTCTCTTTCTTCCTGCGATGTACGGCGGCGGTGCAGAACGAATTATGCTCAACCTCGCCCAAGGCATTGCTTCGCGAGGATTCAAGGTTGATTTAGTGGTGGGCATATCCGATGGCCCACTTTTAGAGCAGGTGCCGCAGTGTGTCAACCTAGTCGAACTGGGTGCATCACGCTCAATTTATGCCCTACCTGCGCTCATTAAATATTTGCGCAGAGTCAAACCATACGCCATGTTGACTGCGCTAAATCGAGTAAATTTAATGGCGATTTGGGCCAAACGGCTCACCGGTTACCCGACGCGCTTGGTCGTGACAGAGCACAACACGCTTTCAGTTGGCACAAAAAACACAAAAATGCTGCGCGAAAAAGCGTATCCCATGCTTGCCAACATTTTTTATCCATGGGCAGATGGCATCGTCGGTGTCTCGCAAGGTGTGTCGGACGATCTTGCAAAAACCGCACGCATCAAGCGAGAGCGTATCCAAGTCATCTATAATCCTGTTATTACAGATGAGATGCGCAAAAAGGCCGCAGCACCATTAAAGCATCCGTGGGTGCAGCCGGGCGAGCCGCCAGTAATTTTGGCTATTGGTCGACTTAGCGAACAGAAAAATTTCTCGCTACTGCTTAACGCTTTCTCAATTTTGCGCAAACAACAACCCGTTCGGCTTATTATTTTGGGTGAAGGGCCATTGCGTGCCGAATTAGAAGCACAAATCAACTCGTTGAATATTACGGAAGATATTTCGTTACCCGGCTGGGTCGAGAATCCATATGCCTATATGATGCACACCGACGCGCTAGTTCTCAGCTCGAGTTGGGAAGGGCTGCCTACTGTGCTGATCGAGGCACTCTACTGCCAGACGAACATCATCTCGACAGATTGTCCCAACGGTCCACAAGAGGTATTGGCAAAAGGCAAATATGGACAAATTGTCCCAATGAACGATGCCGATGCCTTAGCCCAAGCAATGGAAAAGGCGATCAGCGGCAATGCACCGCGACCAACGGACGACAGCTACGCCCCATATGAAATGGATACAGTCGTCAATCAATATGTCAACATTATGCTGCATGGCTCAGCTTAAATCTAGTACTTAAACTAACACCGTCCGGTAGTCCGCTAAGTCGGATAAAACAAACTATGCGAACCATTACGACCTGGCTCTCAATTATCCTTATATTTACCATTCCATTCAAAGAAGCTATCGCCATTCCGGGTATTGGCTCAGTTAGCCTTATCGTGGGCGCACTTGTGATTCCCCTCTGGCTTTTTACCGTCTTGGCAACTGGAAAAATACGCAAGCCAAGTCCCTTTGTCATTTCGGCAATTGTCTTCTTTCTATGGAACTTTGCTAGCCTTATCTGGACCCTTGAAGGCGACAAAACTATGGATCGCGCTATGGCCTTTATTCGCATGGCATTTTTGGTTTGGTTCATTTGGGATCTCTTTACCACGCGAGCAGGTGTTTTACGCGGCTTTCAAGCATATATACTGGGGGCATGGGTCTCGATTGGCAGCATTATTTTTAACTTCATCAATGGTGTCGAAGCCTATCGCAACGCAAATGGGCGCGTTTCCGCCAGCGGTTTTGATACGAACGAAATTGGCCTCATCTTAGCGATGGGTATGCCAATCGCTTGGTACCTGATCATCGCAAAAGATTATAAGCCGCACAGCGCCACCATATTGAGGTACATAAACTATGCTTATATTCCTGCAACTCTATTTGCGATTTTTCTAACAGCCAGTCGCGGCAGCCTCATTGCTACCTTTCCCGCTCTACTTTTCGTTATCGGGACCTTTAATCGGCTCGGTCGGTTCCAGCGAATTATTATTGGCATCATGATCGTTGCTGCGCTTTTTGTACTGCAAGGTTATATTCCCGAATCGAGCCTCGAACGCATCAGCACAACCGGCCAAGAACTGAGCTCGTCAGATCTTAATGGGCGCACAGACATCTGGCGCGATGGCTTTGATATCTTTGCAGACCACATCTTTCTGGGCACTGGGGCAGGTACATTCCGTGCGGTGATCGAATCGGGCAAAGCACCACACAATACGGCGCTGGCTCTACTCGCCGATCTTGGTATTATCGGCTTCCTGCTCTTCGGCTTAACAGTCGCTTTCTGTGCAGTCAACGTTCTCCATGCGGAAAGAGAAGAAGGCAGAATGTGGATCTCGTTTTTGCTAATCTGGTTTTTAGGCAGCATGGTGAGCAACTGGGAGCACAAAAATCTAACGTGGCTCCTATTTAGCATGATAGGTGCCAGCACAAACTTGCCAGCTACCGCCGGTGCAATTCGAGACTCCGCACAGCGCGCGGTTCCCCCAATTCTGCTCCGCCAAACGCCTCGTCGTCAGACGCTTCGTCGCCCAAGCTTGGATCACCAATCTCTGCGTGGTGTGTCTCAGTAGCGGTTTCTGGCACACAGAAATCGAGCTTAGTAGGATGCAGCGCGCTAGAACGAATCTAAGCCAAATAACCTAACAGCAGTGCCTCTACAAGTTGCTGATTCCCCAATTTCTTACAGAAAGTTATAAGTGTGTAAATATTTTCTGACATCAAATCGAAATTAAATATAGACAAATAATCCATTATTATATATATAACAGCTCACTAACAGCTTATAGAAGAGAAATTTTTTGTACTCAAATAGCTCAGATTAAGCCACAGGATGGCCTAGAAATGGGATCATGGCTGTCCCATTTTCAAAAATCTGAGTCAATCTGTATTCATCTGAGTACAAAATCAGATTTTTTAACTCTCTCCGTCAGCCTGCTAGGAGTGAGCATTAAAACGAAGCCTATTAAAAATCATAACCGCTATGAAGAAATTACTTGCTGTTGGCCCTTTACCACCGCCACCAAGCGGTTCAACGGTCAGCTTTCAGGTCTTTATCGAAGCAATTGCCGATGAAACCGAAATACAACTCGATATCATTGATACGTCACCAAAGCAGATCAAGAACAATACCAGCATTACGTCATTGGGCAATCTGCTTCAAGCTGCGAAATTCTTTGTGCAGTTCTGTGCCAAAGTACGGCAAGCAGAGCGCGCGATTATCTTTGGGTCAAATGGCTTCCTGCTTTCCATGACGCCGTTGATGGTCTTCGCTGCCAAAATAATGGGTCGTCCTTGCTATGTTCGCCCCTTTGGTGGATCGCTCGATCAATTCCACAACAAGCTGCCTACTGTTCTGCAAAAGATGCTGCGTTTTGGGCTACTGCAAGCCGATGGCGTCATCGTTGAAACTAAGCTGCTCTATGAGTTTTTCCACAAAATGGGTGGCGAAAAAGTTCATTATCTGCCCGGGTATCGGCCCATTGATGAGGTGGCGGCAATTGATGGCGTGAACCAAAGCGTGCATGAGAAAAGTGCATCAGGCGTAGAAGATTCAGGGGAGAAATTGCGCCTCATTTTTATTTCGTGGGTGCGCAAAGAAAAAGGCGCTTTCGTACTGTTAGAGGCGCTGCGCAACCTAAGTTTAGTAGAGAAAGAGAATATAGTTTGTGATATATATGGACCAATCGTCGAGAGCGATCGCGCTCAATTCGAAGATGAAATAGCGGAAACTACCTGCGCATCCTATCATGGCGTAATTGACCCACACGACGTATTGCCGCTTATGCAGCAGTACAATGCGCTGGTCTTCCCCACGTTTTATCAAGGGGAAGGTCAACCTGGTGTGGTGCTCGAAACAATGGTGGCAGGCATTCCACCTATTACGACGAATTTCCGTTCGATTCCCGAAGTGGTGCAAGATGGCGTAAACGGTCTGCTTGTCGAACCTGAAAATGCAGCGGATGTCACTACTGCGATTCAAAAACTCTATCATGATCCGGCGTTGCGCCACGAACTGGGCCAGAAAAATCGAGAGCTTGCAGCGCAGTATGATACAAAAGTGCTCATTCCGGCGCTCATTGCAATTGTCGCGAATGATGGATCAGCATCCGGCATTTCTCCACTTGAGTCTGTCTTGGAAGCATCCGTAAACGGGAGCCAAAGAGCTTAAGATGCCGAGCAAATATGTACATTCAGTCCGCCACTTAACGCCAACGCAACTGTGGGGCCGCGCGTCGATTATGGCAAGACGCAAAACGCTGCATCGCTCGCAACGCTATCTCGCGCGTTTTCAAAATGGCAGCAACGAAGGCAAGCCCTTTATGTTGCTGCCATTTAAGCCGGAAACACATCATGCCGATCAGGTTGCTGCACTGGCCGCGGGCGAGTTCACGTTTCTCAATCGAGATGTTGCGCTAAAGCAGAACACTTCTAATCAAAATGATGGGCAAATCATCTGGTTTCCTGACGGTGTCACGCAGCTTTGGACGTACAATTTACACTATTTTGATTACGCTGCTGGGTTGGCGCAAGCATATACGCAAGGCAAAAATAGCGATGCATATAGTGTCTTCCGCACACTGGTCAATAGTTGGATCGATAGCTGTCCGCCGCCGCTGAAAATCGCGTGGGATCCCTATCCAATTTCGCTGCGCGTTTCAAACTGGATCAAAGCGTATACGCACTTTGGCCTAGCATTGGAGCAAGACCCAGAATTTGCGACACGGTTGCGCAACAGCCTTTATGCGCAGACCAAATTTTTGTCCGAGCACCTCGAATATCACGTGATGGGCAACCATTTTATTGAGAATGGGCGCACGTTGCTGATTGCGGGGCTCTTTTTCCAAGATGAAGCAGCTGTCGGCTGGCGCGAAAAAGGGTTGCAGATTCTGTGGGGCGAACTGGACAAGCAGTTCTTAGCCGACGGCGCGAATTACGAGCGCAGCCCGATGTACCACCAGATTATGCTAGCACTTTATGCCGAAGCGGTCGACTTGCTTTCTGACTATCAGGCAAGGACGCAAGAGCAGGTTGCAACACCCGCCCAGCTTGGAACGGGTCGAGAGCGAGTGGGGGCAATGCGCAAGTGGTTGGCCGCCATGCTCCATCCGGATCAGAAGATTGCGCTCTACAATGATTCGGCTTTCGGCATTGCGCCACAGCCAGGAGTGCAGCTTGCGATGGGGCAGCCCAATTCTGAGCTAGCTAATTTGGATTCGCTGACAGAAGATGGTTTTGATCCATGGCCAGAAAGTGGCTATTTTGCCTTTCGCGATAAAGCACAAAAGAATCTGCTGCTTGCTGATTTTGGGCCACTGGGGCCAAGCGACCAGCCAGGGCACGCGCATTGCGATGCGCTGAGCTACGAGTTATCTGTTGGCGGCGAGCGCATGATTGTCGATTCGGGTGTGGGCAATTACTATGGCGAACTCGACTGGCGGCTGTACTACCGCAGCACGCGTGCGCATAATACGGTCGTGGTCGATGATGCAGAGCAATCTGAGATCTGGAGCCGCTTCCGCGTGGCGCAGCGAGCAGAAGTAGTCGACGTGCGCTGGCAGACAGAGACTCACAAGGACGGCGAGAAGTTGGCATACGTTGTTGGGTCACACAGTGGCTATCGCCGCTTGCCAGGTCAGGTGGAACATCGGCGCTGGATCACGTGGGTGGACCAACGATTTTGGATCGTCTGCGACCGGCTGACGGGCCAAGGCGATCATGTGGCAGAGAGTCTCATTCATTTACATCCCGACATCTTAACTCTTCAATTACCAAAAGTAGCAGAAGATTCACAGAGCATAGAGCCGGGTCTTTGCCAACGTGGAGAGAGCTATTTGCAGGTTGTGCCTTGGGGCGTAAGTAGCATTGCCACTTATTTTGGTGAAAGAGCACCAATTCAAGGTTGGTATGCACCAGAGTTTGGAAAAGAGATAAAAAATCAGGTTTTAGGATTAGAAAAACGTGGTCCTTTGCCTATTTGGTTTGGGTATCTATTGTGGCCACACAAAGAATCTGTATCGGTGAATTTTTCAAGCGAGAACGAGCAATCCTGCCAGATTGAAGTAACATCCGATAATCGACGATATAAAATTTATTGCAATACATCAGATGTAGGTATAAAAACGGAGAAAATTTAGTTGAATATTAGCGTATTAGGGTTAGGATATGTAGGCTGTGTTTCGTCTGCCTGTTTGGCACAACAAGGGCATCGTGTTTTTGGCGTAGACGTTAGTCAGGTCAAAGTGGATCTGATTAATCAGGGCAAAAGTCCGATTATTGAAGATCAAATTGATGATATTATTGCTGAAATGGTCAGCGGCGGTCGGTTGACGGCAACTACGAATGCGGAAGAAGCAATTGCGCAATCGGATGTCTCGATTATTTGTGTTGGCACGCCAAGCAATGCCAACGGCAGCCTTGATCTGCAATATGTGCAGAACGTGTCGAAAAATATTGGTAGCGCATTGCGCAACCACAAAGGCTACCACGTTGTTACGGCACGGAGCACAATGTTGCCCGGCAGCGTCGAAACAGCCATTCTGCCTTATGTTGAAGATGCGTCGGGCATGAAAGTGGGCGAGGATTTTGGCCTTTGTATTAATCCAGAGTTTTTGCGCGAGGGGTCCGCCGTCAAGGATTATTATAATCCGGCATTCACCTTAATTGGCGAGTGGGATAAGCGCAGTGGCGATGTTGTTTCGGAGCTTTATGCGAATATCGATGCACCGCTTCTGCGTACCGATATTCGAACTGCCGAAATGGAAAAGTATGTAAGCAATGCATTCCACGCGTTGAAGATAGGCTTTGCCAATGAGATTGGCGTGCTGTGTAAAGAAATGGATATTGACAGCCATAAGGTAATGGATGTTTTTGTGCAAGATACGAATCTGAACATCTCGGCTAAATATCTCAAGCCAGGGTTTGCTTTTGGCGGGTCGTGCTTGCCGAAGGATGTGCGTGCCATTGTGCATCGAGCAAAGTCGCTTGATCTCAATTTGCCGCTGATGAACTCAATATTACCAAGCAATGAACAACATATCGACTATGCATTTGATCTTGTGCAACAGTCGGGATGCAAGAAAATCGGTCTTTTGGGTCTTAGCTTTAAGCCTGGTACAGATGATCTGCGCGAAAGTGCCATTGTTCATCTGGTAGAGAAGCTGATTGGCAAAGGCTATGATCTCAAAATTTACGATAAAAATGTTTCAATGGCCCGCATTATCGGTGCAAATAAGCAATATATCGAAAAGGTGATTCCGCATATTTCAAACTTGCTTACGGTTGATGCCAATGAAATTGTCGATCATGCAGAGTTGATTATTGTCGGCCACGGTTCCCCTGAGTTTGCCGAGGTGTTGAAGCAAGTACAGCCATCGCAGCAAGTTATCGATCTGGAACGCGTTGATCACAATGCACCAAATTTGAACGGTAATTACCAAGGAATTTGCTGGTAAGTAGAAATCGATGTCATGAAGTTAATGGAGCAATTCGGACCACGGACATCTTGTCCGTAGTCCCAGATTTGTCGCTTCCGAATCTCTTAGATTAATGGCATTGAGTAGAAAGTTATAGCCAGCAAATAAAGCGAGCAGATTTACCACAATTGGATTTGCTTGGAATTTATTTTAGGAGTTTGAAGTTGAAAATTGTTGTTATTGCCCCACGTTTTCCATTCCCATTAGACAAGGGTGATCGTCTTACGGTATTCCATTTGTTGAAATATCTTTCGCAGCGACATCAGGTTTCGTTGATCTGCTTTTTAGAATCGGATCAAGATCCAGTTTGGGTGGAAAAAGTTACGCCATTTTGTGAGCGTGTAGAAATTGTACCGCTAAAAACATCGCGCGCGTATATGAATTGTCTGCTTGGCCTGCCGGGCCGGACGCCATTGCAAATGAGCTACTATGCTGATCCGGCTATGACGGCCGCTGTGGAGAAACTTACCGCCGAAATTCAGCCAGACTTGGTCTATGCACACACAATTCGCATGGGCCAATATAGCGAGCCACTTGACTCATCGATGACGAAGGTGTTGGCGATGCAAATTTCGATGACGCTAAACTATCGCCGTCTTGCGGAGCATTCTTCAAACCCGATTAGTAAATTCTTTTTCAACACAGAATACAATAAGGTACGCCGATTTGAAGCAGAGTTTGCACATGAGTTTGATAAGGTGTTGCTCATCTCTGAGCATGATTTAAATGCGATTGAGCAGAAGAAGCCGCTCGAAAACGTCTTCTTTAGTCCACATGGCGTGGATTATAAATACTTTGAGCCGGATAAATCTGTCAAAAAGCGGAAAAATACGCTGATTTTTACTGGCAACATGAGTTACGCACCGAATACGGATGCGATTCAGTACTTTTATACTGAGATTTTCCCACGAATTCAGCAAGAAATTCCAGATACTAAGCTGTGGATTGTTGGTGCAAATAAGTCAGCCATAGTCAGCGCGCTTGGCGAAGATCCAGCCGTTACTGTTACGGGCCGCGTGCCCGATCTGCGTGACTATACAAATCAGGCCCAAGTTGCCCTTGCACCTATCCGCATTGGCGCTGGTCTTCAGAACAAGGTGCTTGAAGGGATGTCGATGGGGATGCCGATGGTGGTTACATCGGTAGCAAATGAGGGTATTAAAGCGATTCCAGATGAGAACATTTTAATTGGCGATACGCCTGAGCGTTTTGCAGACCAAGTGATCACATTGTTAAAAGATGATGCAATGCAAAAGCAAATCGGCGAGGCGGCCCGCCACTTTATTGTAGAAAAGTGGTCATGGGAGAAGCACTTTGGTGACCTCGAAGAGATGTTTTGCCGGTTGGTGAATGAGGAAGACTCTACAGCAGAAATTGAATTAAAGTGTGACTCATCAACTCAGCCGAGCAATATGAAGAGCAACTTAAATATAGTAACAAATGGTGTTTAAGCGAATCAAATGAGACATATATCATTACAAGCAGGTGTTTTATTCGTACTCACAGTGTGCATTTCAACGCTCGCCGTGGGTACTTTTGTCTATGCGGGTCAGGCAGATCAGGCGAGTAAGCCAATAGAACAGACAAGTACGCTACCCGCAACTTCGACCGCTGTACAAATCCCAACGCGTATTTCAACCAAAGTTCTAACCAAAGTTCCAACAGAGGCTTCAACAATAGTGTCAACCGTGCGTGCGACTTCAACCGCGGTATCGACTGCCCAAACGAAGTCCACACCAATCGTATCAACTATCCCAAGCATAACCCTAACTCAAACGGTTCCGATTACGCGGACTGCCGCAGACGGTCGTAATCCATGTGAGGAAGGCGACTATCTTGATTTAGAGACGGATGCTTGTGAGCCGCTCGACAAAGCGTTTGGGTTTGACTTTGCAGCATTCGATAGCGTGTTGCCGGCTGACAGCTACACGTTGGAAGAGTGTACATCGGATGCACTTTCCGATCTGCTGATGGAGATTGAAGATTCCGGTGGCACAGTGTTTATTCCAGCTTGCGAACTGACTGTCGAACGCAAGCTTTTTATATCCAGCAATACGTTGATACAGGGTGCGGGCATTGGCGAAACAATCTTGCAGGTTGCGGATGATTTTACTGAAGTAGCGCTACAGGCACGCCACGCCAAAAATGTGATCGTGCGCGATCTCACGCTTGATGGCGCGGCAAGCGCGTCGATGCTGCTCTCTGCTTGGTATGCGGACAATATTCTCTTCGAGCGGATCGAAGCGCGCAACGCCGAGGGAAGCGGTCTCAACTATCGATACGCAACCAATGTCACCGTTCGCTATAGCCAAAGCTACGGGCATAAAAAGTGGCACGGCATTGCATCAAAGGATTGTTTCCCAAGTTCATCATCGCGTAATTCAGATGAGGTCGACTGTCAAGCACAGTTTGATGCAAAAGCGACAGAGGTCGACGAAACGCCAGGCGTTCTTTGGTCGAACAACGTTGCGCTCTATTCGAATGATCTATACGACAACGGTGACTATGGTCTTGATTCTCACGCATCGCTTAGCGAAGTAGCGGGAAACTGGATTCGGAATAATCGATACGGTGCAAAATTTCCAGACGGATCAAATTTATGGATACACAATAATAGGATTGAAGAGAGCTCGCGTTGGGGACTCTTTCTGTATAATACCGTTGATATCGAAGAGCAGGTTTCGAGCAACATAGCGTTCTATAACAACAATATGGGCGCAAATGGGATCGCGCAGATTCGCGTAAAGAGTCCGGCCAAAGATATTTTCTTGCTTGACAACAGCTATGAAGGCCGTCTTAACATGATCCAAAATAAGGGTGGGAAGGTCTATCGCTGCACGGGCACCGATGATGTATCCCTCTTTAGCTATGGCTCTCGACCCGAAAGTGCAGACAAGGTAGCGTGTAATCTAACCGATGTTGCGTCTATCTTCGAATAAACAGAGCGATAAAAAAAGCGGTGTTCCAGCACATGGGACACCGCTTTTTTTATCGCTCTGTCTTACAAAATCTATTCTTATTGAATGCCTTCGCTCACCACACTGCTCTCATTCAGCGCCTTCAAAAGCGCTCGCAGCGTCTGATTTGGCAATTGAACTTCTTTTGTCTTCGAGCGAATAAAGGTCTTCACCTGATCTGCTCGCAGTGCAGGGATCAACGGATTCTCTACCTCAAGTTGAATATCGGGATTCAGAAAAACCGCCGCCCCCCCGATTGGCACATCTGCCAAAGTTACATCGCTATCCGATTGCTCATCTATACTTACAAGCAACTCGCGCATTTTTTGTTGCTGTATCTCTAAATCTCGACCCGGATTACCCAACCCCTCACGTGCAAAAAGCGTCAACATGCGTCCAAGGGAAAACGGCTCGCGCCATCTATCGCCCTTCACGGTTACGCGCCCTTTATCGCTACGAGCGGCAAAGACCAGTACGCCACACGGACCAGCCACAACATATGCAGCCGGTAAAGCAAATGAATAGTAGGCATATTTGTCATCCATGCCCTTTAGCGTTCGCTGAAAAACCTCATCGGGTCTTTCGAGCTGCTTATTACCTTTCCAGCGCCGCCGCGAAAAGCGATTAATAAAGTAGCTGCCAATACTGGCACTGACAAAGCCAAGCGGCAGCGCCACAAAGCTAATACGACTCCAGTTAGCCTGCATAAAACGAAGCAGATCAGTTGTAGCAGGTTCATCCGGTGGATACCAAGTTGGGATAAAACTGGCAAGAAGGCCAATGAACAAAATGGCTAACCCCGTCATGCTGAAGCGCTTGCCCCACTTGTCTTTACGTTGAATTTGACTCAGATCGCGATATACTTTCATAAGATTCTTTTAAGCTTTGTGTCTTTGTGTTTTGGATTTACTTTTGAACTATTTTTAACATCTCTACTGCAAAACTCATGCTTTTATGGCAAGAAGACCATTTTTAACACTGTTTTAATTTTGGACTAGCCTTGTCCTTTCTTTGAGAGCGCCTGAGTACTAAGCGCGATCTTGGCGGGCACATCTTGCTCGATAGCCTGCTTAGCACTGCGCAACACATGCGCCATTGCATCTGCGGTGGCGCTCCCGTGAGCCACAATGGCCAGACCCTTCAAACCAAGCAGCACTGCACCACCGTACTGACTGTCATCCAACCGCGCCCGAACATTTCGCAATCCACTGCCAGCCAGCCACGCACCCAGCTTGTTAATCGGCCCCGACGTAAGCTCCTCGCGCAATATCTTCGAAATCATACCGGCCGTCGATTCAGCCGTCTTCAAAAAAATATTGCCCGTAAAGCCATCCGTCACAATCACATTCGCTTGCCCATTTACCACTTGTTTGCTTTCAATATTTCCCTGAAAATTGATCTCGGGCGTCTGCATCAATATCGCCGTTGCATCAATAACTAGCTGCGACCCCTTGCCCGCTTCTTCACCATTGCTTAATATCTTGACAATCGGATTTTTTACCCCAAAGACAAACTCCGAATAAATGCTGCCCATTACCGCAAACTGCTGCAAATTCTCAGGCTTTACATCAGCGTTTGCACCTAAATCAAGTATATGACAGAAGCCCGACAAAGTGGGAAATACACCAATCAAAGGCGGCCGCAAAACCCCACTCATGCGCCCAATGTGCAGAATACTGGCTGTCATAATGGCGCCTGTGCTGCCCGCAGAAACAAATGCCTGAGCGTCCCCTTTCTTTACCATTCGAGCTGCAACAACCATCGAGCTATCGGGCTTTGCTCGCACAGCCTGCGCTGGCTTCTCATCCATCTGAATTACTTGACTTGCAGCAACAACTGGCAGCTCTAACCCCGCTGTGTCATATTTCTCTAGTTCGGCCTCAATCACATCTGGCAGACCTACGAGCGATATCTTTAAATCAAATTTCCTAGCCGCTTTTACAGCACCGGCTACAATCTCAACAGGCGCATAATCACCACCCATTGCATCTAACGCAATATTCATAAGCTAACTCAAATAGGTTGAATCTTTACGCAAAAAATAGAGAGGGAGAAAATAGAAATATTAACGTTCTCTGAAGGAATAATATCCATACAAATTTCAGAAATGTGATAGGTAATGGTACTACAACTATGCTTTATGTGAGAAGTTTCGAGCCTATTTTTTTGTGGGACTGTACTGTCAGAGCCTCTCTTGTGCAGAGTTATTCATGCGCACTGTTTCCATACAGTGCGGCAATCGCGACAGCAGATCCGACGCCAGCACGCCCGATAGGCCGATCTCATGCGCGCACAATTTTCCCGCCTCGCCGTGGATCCACGCTGCCAAAGATGCTGCGCAAAAAGGTGACGTCCCCTGCGCGAGCAAACCAGCAATCGTTCCCGCCAGCACATCGCCCGTGCCAGCCGTTGCCAGTGCGGATGTTGCAACGGGCAGCACAGCCAGCCTCCCATCCGGATCCGCGATCACCGTATATGGTCCTTTCAGAAGCACCACCGCTTGCCACGCCACCGCCTTCTCGCGCGCCAACGCCCAACGAGTCTGCAACACCTCATCCAGCGGCAAACCAGAGAGCCGCGCAAACTCGCGTGCATGAGGCGTCAGCACACTCTGTTTCGGCAATAGGCCAGGCCAACGCGCCATTTGTGCCAAACAATTCAGCCCATCCGCATCGATCACCGTTGGCGGCAGCTTCTCTCGCTTCGAAAACAAATCGTGGATAAATTCCTGTGTCGACGCCGTATTGCCCAAGCCGCATCCAACCAGTAGCGCGCTATATCCATCCAGCGCATCTACAAGTTGCGGTACCGCTTCTGCCGTTATGTGGCCACTTTCAGTTTGCGGTAACGGCAGCCAAGTCGCTTCCGCCAGTCGACCGGCAACCGGTCCCCAGAGCGATTGCGGCATTGCGCCAGTCACCAGTCCCGCACCAGATCGTGCCGCCGCCGAGCAAGCCAAAAACGCAGCACCCGCATAATTTGTGCAACCCGCTACAATCATGGCTTTGCCAAAAGTCCCTTTATGGCTATTTGTCGATCTGTCCGGAAGGGATTCGCCCACCCACTTCTCTGTCAACACAAATGTCTGCACATCCTCAGCCGATTCGGACGTTAGACCAATATCTGCCACCACCAACTCACCCACCGATTCTGCACCCGGAAATTGATAGTGACCCACCTTGGCATATCCAAACGTGATTGTCAGATCCGCCGCCAGCGTTTGTGGATCCAGCATGCCCGTATCGCAATTCAACCCACTGGGACAGTCCACCGCAACCGTCTGCGCGAGCTGCGCACGCTGCACAATCTGCAATAGCTCCGCTAACTCTCCTATTATCGAGCGATTATTACCCGTTCCAAGCAGCGCATCGACCACTAGATCCGCATCATCTGCCCAACTGTGCAACGTTTGCCAATCCGCGTCATCATCAGCATGAATAATTTCCATATCACCCGCAGGATCCGTGCGCCGTTTCCACAAATAGACGCGCACCGCAACGCCCACATAGTACAACGCCCGCGCACAGACTAATCCATCGCCGCCGTTGTTGCCCGGCCCCACTAAAATCAGGATCGAACGCGCGGCAGGGAAACGCTCACCGAGTATCCGCGCGCACGCTTGACCTGCCATCTCCATCATCACACCATAAGAGTGGTCCGCGGCATCCGCGGCAGCTTCGATCTGATGATAGAGATCAAGATGGCGGTACTGAAGCGGATGATCTTTCTGCGGACTAATATTTAAAGGTAATTGGCGTATCTTCTCAATAAGTAGCGGTAGCGCCGGTTGAGTGCTGCCGCAGTATGCAGTGTATCGAAACCAAGCGGGTCATTTACCCCAGAATATTGAGAAGATACTAATTGGCATTCAAAAGGGCTGGTGAGCTACATTTCCACCAGCCCTTTTTTGCGTCTACGACTCTTCCGTGTGCAGATATTGCAGCGTGGACCCAGTGCGTATGGTGACCGTCATGCCGCCAAAGGTGTAATACTTCTTAACGGTCGTTCCGCTCACTTCGTAGTGACCAAATGGATAGAAGGTGGTGGCCGCACCAACCGTCTTCTTGATCCGAATCCCGTTTTCATCATACAGATACTGCTCGCCAGCGACGGAGTGCAGGCGGTTCTCCACGTTCCAGATGAGGGTTTGGCTGCCGGGGCGAGTTTTGGCATTGCCGTTGGCGTCGTAGCCGTAGCCTGCTACTTTGGGCGCATGGTAAGGGATGGCATTGGTCGGTGCTGATGTTCTTGAATTTGCATTCTGTTACACCGACTTACATATCGCACTCCAAAAGAGGCAGCAAACTTAACTAGCTGCCGCCCCTTTTGTTAGCTGTTTCGTACAATATCTTGTTGATGAAACCACTTCATCGATTTACCGGCCAACAGCTTGCTCCTATCAAGCTGATATAATGCCAGCAAGACTCGTTTCGATAAACATAATATTTGAAATTTGCCGTTATCCATATCGAATCAGGGAACAATCAAAGTTACTATAGAGTGGTGCAAAAGAGCAGTATTTAACTCTAGCCCTCATAGAATATACTTCTCTGCTACTTCTTTTAGAAGCTTTGCTGTAGGCTCTGGCCAGATACTGTCAGTGGCATAGTCAAGAAACATGGTTGTTGCGGTCGAGAATGAACAACCAATAGCAGTACGTACAAACTGTTTGTTTCCAGCGATTAGAATGTAATTGCCTGCCTCTAGCAGTATTGCAAAGCTGAGGTCACTTGGAACTAGTACGAAGTTAAGTAACGATACATCAGCCGAGAAATCCAATAGAGCATCTTGATTTAATGGCACTTTATAAATTTCAACATCCATATCACTATCAAGGGATATTCCATAACCTATTGTAACACCTAAGGCGGATGATGCAGTTGTGATCCATTCTGCATCCATAGGGTTTATCGTATCAGCTACAGGGGTAACAATCCATTGCTTTTGTTGTAACCATGGAGACGAGAAATGATTAGGTTTACATACAACGGGTCCTATCATTGCAATGAGCTCATCAATTTTATCTTTGTCAGTAACACGCTCATAATTATTGGATTTATTCATATCGAACCTTCGTTTTTTGCTTTGAATTAGAACTTTGAACCTCAATAGTTGCAGAGCCATATGTGCTTCCAGCCCGCAAATTTAAAATTCCACCGTCCAATGTTTCACCAGTTATTACACCACCTGATCTCTGGGTAATATTTGCCAGTCCAAGTGCATGAAACGCACCTATTGCAGCATCTAGCCCACCTTGCTGAACCCATTGCCGAGAACGGCCTTTGGTCGTCCGTCCAAGCTGAGCGCCATGGGTTAGGTTTGCAATAGCCTCCTGTGTTGTGATGAAAACAACATTATTCTCCATCCCCTGCTGCTGTAATGTAAAACCTGGGTTGTTCGATAGAGCTGAAGTTCCAGAATCGGGTGTAACAAGTAAGTATGTTTCCTCTGTAACTAGTGGTATTCCCTCAATTGAGAGTGTATTTGAATCTGGTAGCGGGAACGATGCACCCATTTCCCCAATCTCAGCTTCTGGGTTATGGAGTTGGGTAATCAAGTGCTGGTTCGTTAAGCACATAGTCTATAGCAAGCATCCCAGCAACAGGTGCGGCAACTGCTGCTGCACTTACAGCAGCGTATGGGGCGACGGTAGACCAACACGGTAGGTCAATAACTAATCCTGGAGGACCAGCAACAGCAATTGTCGCACAATGTCCACTCGGATCATTAAACTTAAGAGGATTCGCCCGCCCATACGCAAACCTGTTGTAGTCAATCAACGCACCCGCATCCGGCACAATCGTATCGGGACTAATGAACATCCCCACCAGCGGATCATAGTAGCGCGCGTTCATGTAGACCAGCCCGCTGCCATCCAGCCGTTGACCGGTGTAGTTGATCGTCGTGGGCAACGT
>ENA-ORXM01001782-ORXM01001782.1-marine-metagenome-genome-assembly--contig:-NODE-1782-length-28071-cov-15.835286_pt1 | contig 28071 bp, 19 predicted proteins | sample MGYA00237867_ERZ511480 | MGnify/ENA primary metagenome ERZ511480 (study PRJEB26309, sample SAMN06266103) | marine metagenome | isolation source: Algal blade | place: United Kingdom:Sidmouth, United... | reverse complement strand
CAATTATAGATGAATTACCGCCAGGCAGAAAGTCGATAAAAACAGTTCATCGTTATGATTCAAATCGGTTAAAAGTACTCCGTTTTATCCGTGATGAAATTGATAAAGGCCGTCAGATTTATATTGTTTATCCCTTAATTCAAGAAAATGAAAAAATGGATTATAAGGATTTGATGGATGGCTATGAGAGTATTTCCAGGGATTTCCCCATGCCAAAATATCAAATCTCCATAGTTCATGGTAAAATGAAACCTGCAGATAAAGAATATGAAATGCATCGGTTTATAAAAGGGGAAACTCAAATTATGGTCGCAACCACTGTTATTGAAGTTGGTGTAAATGTGCCAAATGCGTCAGTAATGATTGTGGAAAGTGCAGAACGTTTTGGATTATCGCAACTGCACCAATTACGTGGTCGTGTGGGTCGTGGTGCCGAACAGAGTTATTGTATTTTAATGACGAGCCACAAATTAAGTGCAAACAGCAAAACGCGACTGGAAACCATGGTAAGCACCAATGATGGTTTCGAAATTGCTGAAGTTGACCTGCGTTTACGTGGCCCAGGAGATATTATGGGCACCCAGCAAAGTGGTATTTTAAATTTAAAAATCGCAGATATCATTAAGGATAATGATATTTTACAATTAGCAAGACATCAGGCTAAAACGGTTTTAAAAACTGACCCAACTTTAACGCTTCCTGAAAATCAAGTGTTTTTAAATACTTATAAACTATTGGGGAAGTATAAGAATATTTGGAATTATATCAGTTAGTTTATTCTTTCATTTCCATAAAGGTAAAAGACTACATAACGACCATTTTTATCAAAATAGATTCTCGCTTTCGCGAAAATGAAAAAAAATAAATAACTACTTTTACAAAAAACAAAATTATGCTTGGTTTAAAATTAGCAACAGACCCACGTTGGGTAAATATTGTAGAGTCGAATATTGAGGAAATACTTACTGACCATGCATGGTGCGAGCAAAAAGCAGCAACCAATGCCATTACCATAATCACACATAATTCTGAACATGAAGCATTGGTTACCGATTTGTTGGAGTTGGCAAAAGAGGAACTGGAACACTTCCAAATGGTACACGATATTATAAAAAAACGTGGTTACAAACTAGGTCGAGAGCGGAAAGATAGTTACGTGAACGAGCTTTATAAGTTTATGAATAAAGGTGGTAGCAGACAGCAAAGCATGGTGGATAGATTGTTGTTTTCTGCCATGATTGAAGCTAGAAGTTGTGAGCGTTTTAAATTACTTTCACAAAAAATTAAAGACCCGGAATTGTCTAAATTCTATCATGAATTAATGATTAGCGAAGCTGGTCATTACACAACTTTTATTGGTTTTGCTCGCCAATATGGAAAAGGCATTGATGTTGATAAGCGCTGGCAGGAACTCATAGATTTTGAGGCCATAGTGATTCAGAATTATGGAAAATCTGAAACTATTCATGGTTGAAAAATAAAATTTTTTAGACCGATCATAAACTAATAAAAATCACTCATGAAAATATTTTCTGCTTTAATTTTAATTAAAATTTCTTTATGCGCAGGTCTTTGTTGCCCAGAAGAGAAAGGGTTTGATAATATATTTATAGAAAACAATGATATTATTAAAATTAATGGAAACAAAAATACATTTAATGTAGGCGATAAAATTTACATAAGCGTTACCATAAACCCTCTTCAAACATCAAGTAACAATAAAATGATAAACCTTTTAGACCTAATTAATTTTACCAATGATAGTGTTCCTATCTATAATTCTTTTTCTTACAAGAAAGAAACTAAATACAATACCTTATCTAACATCATCATCAATGAAACAGATTTAGAGGTTTTAAGCGGAGAAATATCACTTAATAATGAGTTTATTGAAATTTATAGTCTAAACCATAATGGTAATAATTTTATATGCGAATTTGGCATTACATTATTAGAAACTGGCGTATTTTATTTATCATCAAGTAGCTTTTATGTTGATGGACTCTCGAATACAACCATATCTATTGCATCAAAAATAAAAAATTCAGATATCAATAACAGATATAGGTTCGAGGTAAATTAAGAAGTTTTTTTAACAAAAAACCCTACCATTACTAATTGAGCTCTTTAAATAGATTGTACTGTGATTAATGTTTATTGACTAAAGCCTAAATCAGAAATAATAGCACTGACTCTTTTTAATATATTTATAAAATAAATGTATCTTCTGTTAATTAACCCTTTAATACTTCAAATTTCAATAGCAAAAATCAGCTTGAGAATGTTTAACTTTGCACGTCTTATTTTAGAGTTTAAAGTTAAGAATGATACATATTCACGAAAAAACATTACAGGATTTAGAATTTCAAACGGTTTTAAAGCAGGTTAGCGAGCTCTGTGTAACGCCGCTTGGCCATCAAAAAGCCTTACAGATTTCGCCTTTTAGAACGCAAGATGAATTGCAAACTGCACTTTTTTTAACCAATGAATATGTCTCTTCATTTTATAACGATAATCGCATACCCAATCACGGGTTTGATACGATTTCTAAAGAAATACAACTTCTTAATATCGAAAATACGTTCATGGAAGTTCATGGGTTAAAGAAGATTGTAGCCATGTCCATATCCGTAAATGCCATTGTGCTTTTCTTGAAAAAATTTGAGGAGTATTACCCAAATTTGAATCAGTTTGCTTCGCATATCGAAGTTACGAAAGTTTTGATTGAAAAAGTGGATGGTATTGTGGACCGTTTTGGGGATATAAAAGACAATGCATCCCATTTACTTTTCGATTTACGGCAATCCATAAATAAAATAAAAGGTAAGATAAATGCGAGTTTTAGCTCTGCGTTAAATACGTATCACAACCTTGAGTATTTAGATGATATTCGGGAATCTGTTGTTGAAAATAAACGAGTTTTGGCTGTTAAAGCGATGTACAGACGAAAAGTTAAAGGTTCGATTATGGGCGGTAGCAAAACGGGGAGCATCGTTTATATTGAACCAGAAACGACTTTACAATATAGCAGGGAACTGAATAACCTAGAATATGAAGAAGGGGAAGAAGTTACACGGATATTAAAAGAGATCACAGATTTTATACGTCCGTTTTTATCGTTATTAAAAGATTATCAAAGTTTTTTAATTACTATTGATGTGATTTCCGCGAAAGCGAAATACGCCAAATCCATGAATGCGATTCTTCCTGAATTTTCTGAAGATAGAAGCATGTATTTACGTGATGCCTACCACCCACTACTCTATTTAAATAATTTAGAGAAGAAAGAAAAAACCTTTCCGCAGAGTATGGAATTAAATAAGGACAGTAGGATTATTGTGATTTCGGGACCTAATGCCGGCGGAAAAAGTATCACGTTAAAAACTGTTGGATTATTACAGGTCATGATTCAAAGCGGTATATTAATTCCTGTACATGAGCGCAGTAAAGTTTGTTTGTTTGATAGAATTTTAAGTGATATTGGCGATAATCAATCTATTGAAAATCATTTAAGCACGTACAGTTACCGCTTAAAACAAATGAATTATTTCTTAAAGAAATGCAATAAAAACACGCTGTTTTTAATTGATGAATTTGGAACAGGAAGTGACCCTGAATTAGGTGGTGCTTTGGCTGAAACGTTTTTGGAAGAATTTTACCATCGGGAAGCTTACGGTATAATTACAACGCATTATTCCAACTTAAAAATACTGGCCAATGAGTTACCGTTTATGCTCAACGCAAATATGTTGTTTGATGAACGTACGCTAGAACCGCTATTTAAACTCGTTATCGGTCAAGCCGGAAGCAGTTTTACATTTGAAGTGGCGCAGAAAAATGGAATCCCGTATAGTTTGATTAATCGTGCAAAAAAGAAGATTGAACGCAGTAAGGTGCGCTTTGATGCGACTATTGCTAAACTACAGAAAGAAAGGTCTCGATTGGAAAAAACGGGACAATCCCTAAAACAAAACGAAAGAAAGAAACTTGAAGAAGCGGATAAACTTGAGGAGATAAATACTAAAATCCAAAAGAAATTGGAAAGCTATCAGGAGCTCTATGATAGCAACCAACGTTTAATTTACTTAGGGCAAAAGGTTAATGATATTGCTGAAAAATACTTTGATAATAAACAGAAAAAAACATTAATGGGCGAACTTTTTAAGGTCGTGCAAATTGAAAATTCTAAGCGTAAAAAGGTTACGGCTAAACAGAAAAAAGTTATAAAAGCTAAAGAAACCCAAGTCAAGCAAGAAGCTGAAAAGAAAGTAAACATTATAAGGAAAAAGAAAAAAATAGCAAAACAAAAAGCTATTGAAGAACCAAAACCAAAAGCGATTATAAGACTTGGCGACCGCGTAAGAATGCACGATGGTAGAGCTATTGGCACTATTGATAAAATTGAGAAAAACAAAGCGGTTGTTAATTATGGTATGTTTACAACTAATGTAAGTTTAGACCAATTGGAATTGGTTGAGGCGATAAAAAAGTAGTTTTCAATCTCAGTCTCAATTTTCAGTTTTCAGTTTCGGGAATCTATTAATGAAATAGTTTAGAGAGTAACTTTATTGATTTCATTATGTTAGTGTTTTAACTTACTTTGGCGGATGAACCTGCGTTAGGGATTGAACGGTCTGTTTGAGCTCCCCGACTTTTTAGGAGGGAGCGAGTAGTAAAAGCCCGACCCTTGGGTAACGCCCAAATCAGTTTTCAGTCGCAGTCGCAGTTTTAAGTAAAAGTATTCTGCAATTAAAAATCGTTATTCGTGAATTAATTAACAGCTAGCACCTAAGTTGTTGAATCACAACTTAGGTGCTGGCTGCCCGAATAATGATTATACTGAAATAATTATTTAGCTCTTACCGAATATTTTGTACAGACTACTATCCATTTAGAGCAATAGGATTCATAAGTTTTTTCACTGCTTACGTAATTCAAATTATACTCTCCCAATGATTTCCAAGTAATGTCCCAAGCTTGAAATTGAACTTTAACACCGTGCGCGCCATTGGGTGGCTTTATGCCTTCCTTAGAAGCATTGGTTGTTACTTTTTTCCAACCACTGTATTTTATAGTTTGTGTACCTTTTACCTTATAGGCAAATCGATATCGGGCATCTACTAAGAGCTTATTATCCAGATACACATTTTTATGCTTATACTCTTTTGTTGAACAATCTATGATATCATAATCTGTGGTATATCCCATTTTTGCAAACGTATTGTCCTTTAAATATCTAATAGTATATGCAATAGGAACTCCCGGGTTGTCTCTGCTGTAAACTGCATTTTTTCCAGTGATTATAGTTCTCAATGAGCCTGGGCCAATGGCACTAACCGCTTCAGCAGCAACTTCAGCATTTCCGCCAATGGTAACAACCGTGATGCTGGATTTTTTCAAAATTTTATCATAAGTAGCATTTACAGTACCTGTGCCATTTACGCCTCCAGCATATTCCAATACGGCATCTAAATCAACAGAAGTACTAGTGTCTGTTGTTTCCAATTTGAACATGATAATCCGTCCATAAGAAACAGAATTTACATAGGCCGGCGGGTTTTTATTACTAATCGCACTTTCAACTTTTTCCAAAGACACATCGGTTCCAAACACGCTTGCTGGTGTAGATGGCGTATCCATAGTAACCGTATAAAAAACTTGCTTATACACCATAGTAGCGGCACGTTTGGTTGTACTGCTTTGATATTCCATTTGAGATGCTACTGAGCCTGTTGCCCATTCTATATTTAGGCCAACATCCAAACCAATCTGTTTTGAGGAATAGGACTTGGTAGATTGGTAGGATGAATTTGATGCATTTATATAACCTTCCTGATATTTATTGGCATTCCACCATTCCAATGCATCATCAATATTGGATTGTATAACTGAATTTGTGGGCTTTTTAACTACAATATTTCCTTTCTCTCCTATTCCTGGAAGGTCAATTCTTAAATTTACTGGCGCTCTACCCAATGTTACTGGTTCTGGCATACCATCTAACATACCTTTGTTACCTACCACCAATGCTCCAGGCCAGATTATACCATTTGTAGGTCTTAATATGGCGACATCATTAAAATTAGTCTTCAAATTGTATTTTTTTGTACTACAGGCTTGGTAATACCCAAGACTTGGGCTGGTTGAAGTGTTTTTGTCACTGGTTTTGATTCGTTTGGTTGGTCCGCCTCCAGTTTCCTTTGCATTTAAAAGCGTACTGGCATTGTAGCTAAGATTTTTAATAAAATCTGAAATGCCTTGAGCATCAGGGTTTTCTTTAGGGCCTGAATCTACTATTTCATCTTTACTACATCCACTTAAAAATAGCAGAAAAACTGTAAATGTTATACTGATAATAATGTTTCGAAATGATAATAGCTTTGTTTTCATAATTTCTGGTTTTTGTGATTCAAAAATTCAAAACTAGACCAGAAAGTCACTGAAAACTAATTATAAACATGGACAAAGTATGGACAGGTATTATAAAAACAGATCTCTAATACCATAGACATCATAAAATTAAAAATCAATATATTATGAATTAAATAATTGATTTTCAAGTAATTAAATCATAATAACAAACTTTGAATTCATGGTTAACCATAGACATTATATGGACAAACCCTTTTTAACCCATAGATTGGGCTTAACTTTTAAAGCATATAATTAATTACCTTAGTAAAGGTAAACCAATCAATCTCATGAAAAAAAAAATCATTTTGATTTTTGTATTCCTATATTTTTCAGGAACAATTGAATCGCAAAACACAAAATTAGTAGACAGTTTAAAAACTGAATTGAAAAACAGAAAATTGGATGACTCTATAAAAGTGGGCATTCTTACCATGCTACATGAAAAATTGATGTTTTCGAAACCTGAAGATGCAAAATCTTATGCTGAGCAGGAATTAGAAATTTCTAAAAAAATAAATTACAATATAGGTTTGGCTCTGGGAAACATGCATCTTGGTGATTATCATGCTAACAGAAATGAAAATGATTCTGCTATGTACTACAATACTATTGCCAAAAAATATTTTGTAGAACTGAAACAAATTAGAGGCATTATATTTATAAATCATTCTATATCGTCTATTGAACAAGTTAAAGGCAATTTTGACAAAGCCATACTTATGACTAAAGAAACTTTAAATTTAATAATCAAGCACGAAAAAGAAGGTGATTTAAAAACAAAATTTATTGGTGCACAACATCATAATCTAGCCGTTGCATATATAGAAAAAGGGAGTTACAAAATAGCATTAACCCATGCACTTAAAGCCTTAAAATGTTTTGAAGAAATAAATCACGAACCTCGAAAAGCATCAGTTTTAAAAGATATTGGAGTTATTGAAAGCAGCTTAGGTAACGAGATGTCATCAATAAACTATTTTGAACAGGCTATCGAGATACATGAGCGTTTTGGTGAAAAAACATATTTAGTATATGCTTTTAATTCTCTAGGAAATTCTTATGAAAATCTAAATGATTATGTAAGTGCGGTGAAATATTATGATTTAGCTATAGAATACGCCAAAGAGGTTGAAGATAATCTTGGACTTTCTAACTCAGTAAATAAATTAGCAAACATAGAACTCGCTAACAAACAATTTTCAAAAGCTGAAAAATTATTTAGTGAAGCTAAAAGTATAGCAGAAAAAGAGGGTCTTAAACCAACTTTAATTAATGCCTATGAAGGCTTATCGCATGTTGATTATCAAAGGAATAAATTTCAAAATGCATTGAAAAATAATGAAAAAGCATTACGCCTTTCTGAAAATATCGGAGCCTTACCATCTTTAAAAGATTTATATAAATTCCGTTCTGAAATATTACAGAGTGTAAATAATGACACCGAGGCACTGTATTATTTAAAATTACACCAAAAAATAAACGATAGCGTATTCAATATTAAAAAGACACAACAGATTGAAGAGCTAAGAACCATTTATGATACCGAAAAGAAATCAGCTGAAATAGTTTTACAACAAAAAGAAATTAAAACTCTAAATCAAGAAGTTGAGATTAGCAATTTAAGAAAAAGTCTTTATGCCGGTGGGATGATTTCATTTATTGCACTTTCAGGGCTTCTCTATTTTGGCTTTAAACAACATGTTAAAAAGAATAGAATAGCACAAGAAAAACAAGAGGCTATCTATAAACAGGAAATAGAATTTAAAAAGAAAGAGTTAGCAACTGAAACACTGCATCTAGTTCAAAAAAACACGTTTATTAATGAGTTAAAGGAAAACCTTGAAAGGATTAAGAATTCGCCAGAATTATTTAAAGTAGAATTTAGGCGTTTGGTCATGCTCCTTAAAAAAGAAAGTGCCGAAGATAAAGATTGGGATGTGTTTAAAAGTTACTTTTCTGAAGTCCATAATAACTTCGACCATAAACTGAAAGCCGTTTACGAAGACATTAGCGAAAAAGAAATGCGATTAGCATCATTTTTACGCATGAATCTTTCTACAAAAGAAATAGCATCAATGCTTAACGTATTGCCAGACAGCGTTTTGAAATCAAAATACAGGCTTAAAAAGAAGCTTAATCTAGATAAAGAAACCGACTTAAATCACTTTTTAAGTGGTTTGTAAAGTGGTATCTTTGTAATATGAATTTTGGAGTACCTGCTGATAAAAAATTGATTCTTTTTGATGGAGTTTGTAACCTCTGCAACAGCTCTGTTTTATATGTTATTAAACGCGACAAAAAGGACACTTTTTTGTTTGCACCATTGCAGAGTGAAGCCGGAAAACAAATTATTGAAAAATTTAATATCGATACGTCTAAAATGGATTCTATACTATTATATAATCCAGAAAAAGAAGTTATATATTATAAAAGTACAGCAGCGTTACAAGTGGCTTCGCATCTAAAATCCCCAATAAATATTTTGGCTATATTTCTTATAGTCCCGAGTTTTATTCGCCATTGGGTTTATGATTTTATTGCAAAAAACCGTTACAAATGGTTTGGTAAAAAAGAGGCTTGTATGATTCCTACGCCTGAATTGAAAAGTAAGTTTTTGAATTAGAAAAATAGTTAAATATTTATATTTCTAATTTTAGAATTTTTTATATCAAATTCGATTTAATTCTTCAAAATCATCTTCAAATGACTATAAATCTTTTGTTCCATGGGATCATAATCGCCATCGGCAAACGCCATGAGTTTTATATCTGCAAAAAAATCGGCCAAATCATTACGAAAATAATCGTGTGTTTTTACACCTTTAATAATATTTTGAATGCTTTGATAATCGCTATCTTTTTTAAATTGTTCGTTTACTCGTTCGTAAACATCTTCTTTAACACGACTTAAAATGTACTTTTTGTCTTTTTTAGAGGCGCCCAAGTTCGTTTTTGAAACATACATTAAAACGTAAGCTAGCAATTCATCTTTTGTCCACGTACTAGGATTTTCCAAATTTCCAGTCGTTAAACTCCCATATTCTGTCCAAGACCCATCGTAAACCGATATATTTTTATAACCAGAAAGTTCTGCTCCCAAAGCTAAAACGCAAGCTGTAAGTCCTGAACCACAAGAAAATATGATAGGTTCATCTTGCTCTGCAACCATATAAAATGCTTTCGCTAAATCTTTCTTAGATTTCAAAATCCCATCTTCTAACAAGTCTTTAAAAGGCAAATTAACGGAATTTGGAATGGTTCCCATGCGCAGGCCTTCCCTAGGTTCTGGTACTTCGCAGCGAAACCTAGCAGAAGAACGTGCATCAATTATCTTATGCGTTTTGTTTTTTGAAGCCTTTTCAATATCGTCAAAAAACGTCATATAATTTGGTTGGATATTTGCGATAAAATCACCTTTGGGCCCTTCATAATGTCGCATGGATTCCGTATTGTAATCGGCATTTTTCCATGCAGGAAAACCACCATTTAAAACCGCCACATTAGTATAGCCAAACGCTTTAAACAACCACCAAACACGAGCGCTGGAATAAACACCTTTATCATCATAAGCCACAAGCGCACTGTCTTGATTAATTCCTAAAGACCTCGCTTCTTTTTGAAATTGTTCTTCTGAAGGAAACGCACTTGGAAATGGATTTGCTACATCACTAAACTTCTGTTTAATGTCAAAAAGTCTCGCATTCGGAATTTGCTCTAAGGCATCATCAAAAACTTTGTTTATAGTGCCATCCAAAACAATTAGATTGTTTGCATTTTGGTTTTCGTGAAGCCATTCTACTGAAACCAAAGGTTGTTTTAATGTTATGTTTAAACTCATCTAGTATTGTTTTCCCGCAAATATGCTAGGGCGCATAGCGTATTATAATAACTAAAGTTAAAATATATTTTAAAAATACTGAAATATATTAGGCCTTTTTTTAAGATTAATAGGCGCTTCTTGAAACTAATTCTTTCGCCCATAGGCAAAAAATTTTATAAAGGAATACTACACTTTAAAAACAACGTGAGCCACAGCCAATATTTATTCAAAACTGCCAGCTGTTCTATTTCACGGCTTCATAATTATCGTCCCATTCTTTTGGTTTTGGGTCGTGCAATTTGTTTAAAGACTTTGCTACTAGCATTGACACTGTAGCATCTCCTGTTACGTTCACAACGGTTCTACACATATCCAACGGCCTATCAACAGCAAAAATAAGTGCGAGACCAATAGGCAATAATTCTGCTGGAAAATCAATAGATTCCAGTACTATGACCAACATAACCATACCTGCACTAGGCACGGCAGCACTTCCTATAGATGCTAATAACGCCGTAAACACAATTACTAATTGATTGGTAAATGTTAAACCTTCTGGCCAAATAACCTGCATGATAAATACCGCTGCAATGCCCTGATACAAACTGGTACCGTCCATATTTACCGTAGCTCCAACTGGTAATACAAATCCGGATACTTCTTTATCAACACCCAAGTGTTCTTCTACACGTTCCATGGTTACTGGTAGTGTAGCTGCACTACTACTTGTAGAGAATGCTAATAATTGCGCAGGACTTATTTTTTGTAAAAACCACATTGGCGATTTTTTAGTATAAATACGCAGCAGTAGAAGATAAAAACCAATCATTAAAATTAAACCGCCTACAACGCAAAACGCATAGTATAATAATTTGATTAATATCTCAACATCATCAAAGGCAATAATAACGTTTGCTAAAAGAGCAAAAACCGCATAAGGTGCAAAAAGCATGATTAAATCGACCATTTTCATAACAACCTCATTTAAAGAATCGAAAAACACGATTAGCGGCTGTGCTTTTTTCTCGCCAATAAGCAGTAAACAAATTCCAACAAATATGGCAAAGAATATGACTTGAAGCATAGCGGCTTCAGAAAAGGATTGAAAAATATTACTCGGGAAAATATCGACCAAGGCCTGTAAGGGTCCTGCTTCTTTTTGTGCCGAAGCTTTCATCAATTTATCAGTTACGCCGGAGTCATTTTCATATTTGAGCTTTATTTTTTCTATGGTATCCTGTGGCATGCCGTTACCTGGTTTTACCAAATTAACAATAGACAAACCTATAACAATGGCGACTAAAGTGGTGCCTATATAAATGCCAATGGTGCGTAAACCCATAGACTTTATTTTGGAAATATCTTTCAAATCGGAAATCCCCTTAATCAACGAAGCTAAAATCAATGGTACTGCAATAAGCTTAAGCAGATTTATAAAAATGGTTCCGAAGGGCGCAATCCAATCGGTAACAAAATTTTTTCCACCATCAACGGTATTCATAATAAATCCAAAAATGATTCCGAGAACCATTCCTATAATAATCTTCCAATGTAGTGCTAGTTTTTTCATACCTATCCTAACCTCTCTTCAGGAGAGAGGGATTTTATAATATTAGTATTGTCTCGAATATACTTGGACAAGATAGGTATTTTGATAATATTATCTAATCTTCAATGGCATCCATTTTTTCAATACCTCCTGGAGTTTTAGGGTCTCGCCTAAATACTTCAATGATATTGAAAAGAATGATACAAAAAATCACCCAAATGGCTCCTGCTATAAACCCTCCAGCTATATCTGATGGAAAATGTACACCTAAATATATTCTACTTAATCCAATACTTATAATCAAAATGGCTAGCAGCAATATGATTGGAACTTTAATACGTTTTGACATTTTAAACTTGTAGAACAAATACATTAAAAAACCATAAAATGCCATGGCCGCCATGGCATGACCGCTAGGGTAACTTAATGTTTCTACAGTTACTAAATGCTCAATATCTGGTCTAGCCCTATTTATAAATCGTTTTAAAACTAAATTTGATAATGCTGAGAGCGTTAAAACCAAAGTAATTTGCGCCATATATTTCCATTTTTTAAAAACAACTAAAGAAACGAATGCACTAAGAATAACAACAATTATATAACCATACAAATCGCCTATTCGTGTTACAAAAGTGAAATACTCGTTTAATAACGGCGAGCGATGGGATATGACGAAATCGGTAATCGTATCATCATAAAATTTTAATTCATCTGTGGTTAAGGTTTCTGTAAGCTCAATAAATAGATTTATACCGCCTACTATAAAAATTAAAGCTAAAAAAATAGTAATAATGTATGGCAAGGTCACATCATACCTTCCCATAATACTTCTTAATTTATTTATTAGTGCTTTAAGTAGTTTTATCATAGTTTAATTTTTTGAAAATCCATGAATAAATATAAAAGTTTTTAGATGGTAAGTGTGCTTAAATACATCAAAAATTAATGGGAACGATTTATTTAAGTACACGGAAGCTTTATTTAATGTAATGATGTTGGCAGATAGTCTACTAGCCCCGATTGAAACGGCATCCTTTTTAAAACCTTTTAAAACTATGACTTTATTTGATAATATAATAAGCAAAAAAACCACGATACTTGCTTTTAGTAATAACGTGGTTTTAAAAAGATATAGTGGAAAGCGGGAAATAGCTCCTATTAGAAAAACTTAAATCCCAGCAATCTCGCTAATTTCAGCAATAAATTTATCGCCTAAAGCGTCGGCTTCTTCTTGAGATTTTGCTTCGGTGTAAATCCTAATTATAGGTTCCGTATTACTTTTACGTAGGTGTACCCAACTTTCGGAAAAGTCGATTTTAACACCATCGATAGTGGTTAATTGCTCATTTTGATAACGTTTCTCCATAGCTTTTAAAATACCATCAACATCTAAACCAGGGGTTAATTGTATTTTCTTTTTACCCATAAAATAGCTTGGGTACGTTTTTCTGAGTGCGCTAACACTGGTTTGCCTATCGGCCAAAAGACTTAAAAATAAAGCAACACCAACCAAAGCATCACGACCGTAATGTGCGTCTGGATAAATGATACCGCCATTACCTTCACCACCAATTACAACCTTATTTTTTTTCATGAGGTTAACCACATTCACTTCGCCAACTGCACTTGCCTCGTACATACCACCGTGCTTTTCGGTAACATCGCGCAAGGCTCTTGTTGAACTCATATTACTTACTGTGTTGCCTGGAGTTATACCTAAAACATAATCGGCACAAGCCACGAGAGTATATTCTTCTCCAAACATATCGCCGTTTTCGTCCATAAATGCTAAACGGTCTACATCTGGATCTACTACAATACCAAAATCGGCATTGTGTTTTTTAACTTCGGCAGATAAATCTGTTAAATGTTCTTTTAACGGTTCTGGATTGTGCGGAAAATGCCCTGTTGGATCACAATATAACTCTATAACCTCGACACCTAAACGTTCTAAAAGTAAAGGGATTGCAATACCACCTGTTGAATTTACACCATCAACCACGACTTTAAATCGTGCTTCTTCTATGGCTTTTACATTGACTAAATCTAAATCCAGCACTTCAATAATATGTAAATCTATATAAGCTTTATTTTTTGTTATTTTTCCTAAACTATCCACATCTGCAAAGGTCATGTTATCGCTTTCTGCAATATCCAGAATTTTAGCACCTTCAACAGCATCTAAAAATTCGCCTTTTTCGTTTAGTAATTTTAAAGCGTTCCATTGTTTTGGATTATGACTTGCTGTTAAAATAATTCCACCATCGGCATGTTCCATTGGTACAGCAACCTCTACCGTTGGTGTTGTGGACAGTCCTACATCAACCACATCGATACCTAAACCGATTAAGGTATTCATGACTAGATTTTGAATCATTTTCCCAGAAATTCTTGCATCTCTACCTACTACGACTTTATAGTCTTCTTTTTCGCGCTGTTGTTTTAACCACACACCGTAAGCCGATGCGAATTTTACAGCATCTATAGGTGTTAAGTTCTCGCCTACTGGCCCGCCAATGGTTCCTCTAATTCCTGAAATTGATTTTATAAGTGTCATAAATATATTTTATTAAAACACAAATATAGTATTTCAAAATCGGAATTCTTAAAACGGAATTCGTAAATTTCACGAATGAACTACTTAGCACATATTTACTTATCTGGTGATAATGATTTAATCACCATTGGAAATTTTATTGCTGACGGTATAAAAGGAAAGCGCTACAAAGATTATTCAAAAAATATTCAAATTGGCATCTTATTACATCGCCATATTGATAGCTATACCGATGCTCATAAAACGGTAAGACTAAGCACTAAAAGACTTCATGAAAAATATAGTCATTACTCTGGTGTTATAGTTGACATTCTTTATGATCATTTTTTAGCTAAAAACTGGTCTAATTACTGTAACGAGCCCTTGGAGGAATATATTAATCATTTTTATGATTCTTTGGAAGCTAATTATGACGTACTGCCATTACGTATCCAGAAAATGATGCCTTATATGTTGGCAGATAATTGGTTATTAAGTTACGCCTCTATTGAAGGAATATCAAGAGTTTTAGATGGCATGAACAGACGCACAAAAAACCGCTCTAGTATGAATGAAGCTATTGTTGAACTTGAGGCCTTTTACTCAGAATTTGAAACTGAGTTCTTTGCTTTTTTTGATGAACTCATGGTATCGTCAAAACAGAAATTAGAAACTTTAAAACAAGGTTTACATGATTAAACGCATTTTATCTACTTTCATATTATTATGCTTTTTAATTTGCTGTAAAAGCACGGTAATAGTGCCTTTGGTAAATCAAGGACTTATAACAAAAAACGCCATGGTCGTTTCTGCTCGCGCAGAAGCTTCAGAAATAGGAAATAATATTCTAAAACAAGGCGGCAATGCTTTTGATGCTATGTGCGCAACCGAATTGGCACTCGCCGTATGTTATCCATATGCCGGTAATATTGGCGGCGGTGGTTTTATGGTTTATAGAAAAGCCAATGGCGATATAGGTTCTATAGACTACAGGGAAAAAGCACCAATAGCTGCTACAAAAAATATGTACTTGGATGAAAACGGCGATATTATTCCAGATAAAAGCATTTTAGGCGCTATGGCTGTGGGCGTTCCTGGAACTATTGCTGGAGTTTTTGAAGTTCACAGAAAATTAGGTTCCTTACCAATCGAACATATTATTGAACCTGCTATAGCCTTAGCATATAAAGGTGTAGTAATAACTGAAAAAGATGAAAGTGTTATAAAAAAATACCAACCGCTTTTTCTTAAAGTCAATAAAGATTCTATAAAATTCGATAAAATTTGGAAAACAAACGATACTATAAAATATCCAAAATTAGCCAAAACGCTGGAGCGCGTTTTGGAATACGGTAGTGATGGTTTTTATAAAGGCGAAACAGCAAAAACACTTACTAAATTCATTCAAGAAAATGGTGGTATACTAACCGAGGAGGATTTGGCCAGTTACAAACCTATATGGCGAAACCCCGTAACTTTTAACTATGATGAATTAAAAATAATCTCCATGGCACCACCATCTAGCGGAGGTGTTTGTTTAGCTCAAATATTAAAAATGATAGAGCCTTTTCCCTTGCATGAATATGGGCATAATACACTAAAAACGATTCAAGTTATAACAGAAGCCGAACGGCGAGCTTATGCCGATAGAAGTTTCTATTTAGGAGATCCAGACTTTGTTGAAATACCCGTTAAAACTTTAATTAATGAGTATTATTTAAAAAAGAGAATGGCAGATTTTTCTTTTGAAAAAGCCACACTATCAAGCGATGTATCATACGGAAATATTCAAATTATTGAAAGTGATGAAACCACCCACTACTCTATAATAGATCAATTTGGTAATGCCATAGCCGCCACAACAACCTTAAATGGTGCCTATGGTTCAAAATTATATTGTTCTGAACTTGGCTTCTTTTTAAATAATGAAATGGACGATTTTAGTAGTAAGCCTGGAACACCCAATATGTTTGGGCTTATTGGTGCCGAAGCAAATAGCATTGCACCGCAAAAACGTATGCTAAGTTCCATGACACCAACAATTATAGAAAAAAACGGAAAGCTATATATGACACTAGGTACACCAGGAGGAGCCACAATTATTACATCGGTTATGCAAACCATATTAAATGTTCATGAGTTTAAAATGACCATGCAAGACGCTGTAAACGCACCTCGTTTTCATCACCAATGGTTGCCAGATGAAATTAGAATGGAACCAAATAAATTTGATAGACATTTAGTAAAGCAACTCCAAGATCTAGGCTATTCAATTAATGAGGTAGACTCACCCATATTAGGCAAAGTCGATGGGATACTTGTTTTGGATGATAACACGTACGAGGGTGGTGCAGATTATCGAGGAGATGACACGGCAGTCGGTTTTTAACAATTTTCTTTTTATAAACCATTCCTGTTTAATAATTTAGCAGCTAACAAACCCTAAATTAAAGTACATGCCATGGCTCTTAAACCAAAAAGAATATTTAAAATAGTGGCAGGAGTAGTTGTTTTTATAACACTGCCGACGCTCCTACTTTTCAGTTTTATGTATTTTAAATACAATGAAACATTACCAACTGGTATTCAAGGAAAACAAGCCGATGCTTTAGCTCACAAAATGTTAAATGCTTTAGATTATAATGCTTACAAAGGCACTAATTATATTGAGTGGACTTTTAAAAAAAGACACCACTATAAGTGGGATAAAGCCAAAAATATATGCGAAGTATACTGGAAACAAAATAAAGTTATTTTAAACCTCAATAACACCTCCAAAAGTAAAGTTTACATCCATAGTTTTAAAAACGAAAGCGATATGGCCAAGAAGCTTATTGATAAAGCCATTACATACTTTAATAACGACTCATTTTGGCTAGTAGCACCCTACAAAGTTTTTGATAAAGGCGTAGAGCGCAGACTTGTAAAAAACAATAATAAAAACGCACTACTCGTTACATATAACACAGGAGGCTCGACCCCAGGAGACTCGTACTTATGGATACTTGATGATAGCAACAAACCGGAGGCCTTCAAAATGTGGACGTCCATTCTACCTATTAATGGTTTACAAGCTTCATGGGAAAACTGGACAACCACCCAAAGCGGTGCACAATTACCAACATTCCATAAGTTACTTTTTTTAGGTCTGGAAATTGACAATATAAAAGGAACCAAGTAAAACCTCATCCTTTTACTTTTTCATGGTGTAACCCAAAAGGGTTGGGCTATACGTTACAAGTCCGCGCTCCAAAAAGGTCGCTGTGGGCTTTACTCTAATGTCCCTTGCGCATAGATTAGCCAAAGTGATTTTTTAACTATTTTATTTTTTATTATCCGCTTTCAACATGGTAAAAAAGTCGCTCTTATAACAGAAAAAATAAAATGATTTTAACAAAACATCAAGGTAAACCCACTATATTTTTAAGCTCAAATCCCGTAACTTTGCAAATTTATGAGCCAATTCACAGATTTTATTGAAGTAAAAGGAGCCCGAGTACACAATCTTAAAAATATAGATGTATCTATTCCACGGGAAAAACTTGTCGTTATTACAGGCTTATCAGGAAGTGGGAAATCTTCATTGGCTTTCGATACTATTTATGCAGAAGGCCAACGCAGATACATTGAGACATTCTCCGCTTATGCAAGACAATTTCTTGGTGGTTTGGAACGTCCTGATGTTGATAAAATCGATGGCCTTTCCCCTGTTATTGCCATAGAGCAAAAAACAACCAGTAAATCCCCACGATCCACCGTTGGAACCATTACTGAAATTTATGATTTTTTACGTTTACTCTTCGCCCGAGCAAGTGATGCTTACAGTTACAATACAGGCGATAAAATGGTTAGCTATAGCGATGAGCAAATCAAGGAACTGATTATTAAGGATTTTAAAGGAAAACGTATTAACATTTTATCACCCGTAATACGTTCAAGAAAAGGGCATTATCGTGAATTATTCGAGCAGATTGGAAAACAAGGTTTTGTAAAAGTAAGAACGGATGGCGAAATAAAAGATATTGTACCGGGCATGAAACTAGACCGTTACAAAACGCACGATGTAGAAATTGTTATTGATAGGTTGGTTATCGATGATGCGGCTGATAATGACAAACGCCTAACCGAAACTATAAATACCGCCATGTATCATGGCGAAGATGTACTTTTGGTCATCGACCAAGATACCAACGAAGCTCGCTATTTTAGTAGAAGTTTAATGTGCCCGTCTTCTGGAATTTCCTATCCAAACCCAGAGCCAAATAATTTTTCATTCAACTCTCCAAAAGGCGCATGCGATTATTGTAATGGTATTGGCACATTATACCAAATTAACGAAAATAAAATTATCCCTGACGATTCATTATCTATTAAAAATGGAGCATTAGCGCCTCACGGACCACAAAAAAACAGCTGGATTTTTAAACAATTTGAAACCATTGCGCACCGCTTCAATTTCAAATTAACAGATGCTTATAAGGACATTCCTAAAGAGGCAAAACAAATTATTCTGTACGGTGGTAATGATAAGTTTTCAGTAGAAAGTAAAACCTTAGGAGTGACACGCGATTATAAAATAGATTTCGAGGGTGTTGCAAATTTTATCGAAAACCAATATAAAACAGCAGAATCACGTTCTTTAAAACGTTGGGCAAAAGATTATATGGACAAGGTGCAATGTCCTGTTTGCGAGGGTTCGCGATTAAAAAAAGAATCTCTTAACTTTAAAATAAACAAAAAAAACATAGCAGAACTTGCTAATACCGATATTCTCGATCTTGCCAATTGGTTTAAAAATTTAAATGAGCACCTTTCGGAAAAACAATTAAAAATTGGAGAGGAAGTGGTTAAAGAGATTCAATCCAGACTTCAATTTTTATTAGATGTAGGGTTAGACTATTTATCACTGAATAGAAGTTCAAAATCTTTATCTGGGGGTGAAGCACAACGTATTCGATTGGCTACTCAGATAGGTTCTCAGCTCGTTGGTGTACTTTATATTTTGGATGAACCTAGTATCGGTCTGCACCAACGTGATAATGAAAAACTAATTAACTCATTAATTTCACTTCGAGATATTGGTAATTCCGTAATCGTTGTAGAGCACGATAAAGATATGATCGAGCGGGCAGACTATGTTATTGATATAGGTCCTAAAGCCGGAAAATTTGGTGGCGAAATAATTAGTATTGGCACACCCAACCAATTAAAAACACATAATACGCTAACCGCAGATTATTTAAATGGTGAAAAAGAAATTGAAGTTCCTAAAAAACGCAGAAAAGGAAATGGCAAAATTTTAGAACTAAAAGGCTGTACGGGAAATAACTTAAAAAATATATCTGTTAAATTTCCTTTAGGCAAAATGATAGGTGTTACAGGAGTTTCTGGTAGCGGAAAATCAACCTTAATAAACGAAACACTTTACCCTATTTTAAATGCTTATTATTTTAATGGTGTTAAAACACCCATGCCATACAAAACCATAAAAGGCTTAGAGCATATTGATAAAGTTATTGATATTAACCAATCGCCTATTGGCAGAACACCACGAAGCAACCCAGCAACATATACCGGAACGTTTAGTGAGGTTAGAGCTTTGTTTGCTAAAATACCAGAAGCTATGATTAGAGGTTACAAGGCTGGTCGTTTCAGTTTTAATGTTAAAGGTGGTCGTTGTGAGACTTGTAGAGGTGGTGGTTTACGCGTTATTGAAATGAATTTTCTTCCAGACGTTTATGTAGAATGTGAAACCTGCCAAGGCAAACGTTTTAATCGTGAAACTTTAGAGATTAGATATAAAGGTAAAAATATCAGTGATGTATTGAACATGACCATGAATGAAGCCGTGGGCTTTTTCGAGCATATCCCTAAAATTCACAAAAAAATAAAAACCATTGTCGATGTTGGCTTAGGTTATATTACACTAGGGCAGCAAAGCACAACACTTTCAGGTGGGGAAGCGCAACGTATTAAATTGGCTACCGAACTTTCAAAGCGTGACACAGGAAATACGTTTTATATTTTAGACGAACCTACCACTGGTCTTCATTTTGAAGATATCCGTGTACTTATGATTGTACTTAACAAATTAGCAGATAAAGGAAATACAGTTCTTATTATAGAACATAACCTTGATGTTATAAAAACAGTAGATCATATTATTGATATTGGTTATGAAGGTGGTAAAGGTGGCGGACAAATAATTGTAGAAGGTGCACCAGAATTTGTTATTAAACATAAAAAAAGCTACACAGCAAAATTCCTTAGGAAAGAGCTTAAATAGATAAAATTGAGCATTATCCATTTATATGTTAACTCAAATACATATTGCGTTGTTTTACTAACTCGTTTTTATTATATTTAAATGTATAACTAAAAACCTTAATATCATGAAAAGTATTCTATGGTTATTAGCCGTAATTTGTATAATTGGATGGCTTCTTGGGCTCCTTGGCATCATTCCAGGTTTAGCTACAAATAGCTTAATTCATATTTTATTAGTAATAGCAGTTATCATCGTATTGTATAATATCATAAGCGGTCGAAAACCTCTATAGTAATATTAAGTATGTAAATCATTAAAGGCAAATCTAGTAGGTTTGCCTTTTTTAATTTAAAACCTCAAATAAAAATTATAAATATTTAAGAGAAATAATATTAACAAGATTTCAAATTATATAATTTATAAATACTATTTTGCACACTAAATTTTACTTTAAATGAGAAAAGAAAAACACTATAAAGGCTGGAATGAGATAAAAACGAACGACTCTTGGGCCATATTCAAAATTATGGGCGAGTTTGTTAATGGTTATGAAAAGATGAGCAAAATAGGGCCTTGTGTTTCTATTTTTGGCTCAGCTCGAACAAAACCAGACCATAAATATTATAAGCTTGCAGAAAATGTAGCGAAAAAAATTGTTGAAGCTGGTTATGGTGTAATTACTGGTGGTGGCCCCGGTATTATGGAAGCTGGAAATAAAGGGGCACATCTAGCAGGTGGAACTTCAGTTGGTTTAAATATCGATTTACCATTTGAACAGCATGACAACCCTTATATTGATGGTGACAAAAGTTTAGATTTCGACTATTTCTTTGTTAGAAAAGTCATGTTTGTAAAATATTCGCAAGGGTTCGTAGTCATGCCTGGTGGTTTTGGAACCCTTGATGAACTTTTTGAAGCTATTACACTTATACAAACCAACAAAAGTGAAAGGTTTCCTATTATTTTAGTAGGTAAAGATTTCTGGGAGGGGCTTATGGATTGGATTAAAGCAACACTTTTAGACGGTTTTGCCAATATCAGTAAAAAAGATTTAGATCTTATACATTTGGTTGATACCGGAGATGAAGTTATTTCAGTACTTGATGGTTTCTATAAAGAATCTGGTTTAAGTCCGAATTTTTAATATTTTAGATTTTTTCTTTATATTTCTTTTGTAATTCATTTTTACAGGCATAATAACCAATCTGCAAGTTATAACCCATCATAATTTGTTATCTTGCGACGCCTTATACCATTTACGATATAAATAAAACCTTAAATAATTAAATTCTATTTTGATACAAACTATTGAATTTCAGCATACACACATGCTAAATTTAATTTTTTACTAAAATACAGGCAAAATAGAAACAGATTATAATAATTTTTACAAGTTGTAGTTGGTATTATATGAATCTATTAATCATTAATGCTATTAAAAATTGAGAATACACTTTCTTAACTGTATTATTTTTTATGTAATTTGTTTCTCAACCTTTGGTCAAAATAAAATTGATTTAAAGGCTACTTTTGATATAGAAAATCAAAAAATAAAAATCTCCCAAACGATTCAGTATTATAACAATACTAATAATGTATTAAAAACTGTTTATCTAAACGATTGGAACAACAGTTATTCTACTAAAAAAACACCTTTAGCCATTCGTATAGCAGATGAATATAATAACGATTTTCATCTTGCTAAAAATGAAGACAGAGGCTATTCTGTAATTACGTCCATTAAACAAAATGGTGAAGCTTTAGTTTTCAGTCAATTAGAAAATCAGATAGACGTTATTAGAGTTAAATTAAAAACACCTTTAAAACCCAAAGCATCATACACGATTCATCTAGAATATTTAGTAAAAATTCCCAATTCAAAATTTACCAACTACGGTATTACTGATGATGGGGATATCAGTTTACGATATTGGTACATTACACCAGCTATTTATAATGGTGAATGGCATTATTACAGTAACAAAAATTTAGATGATTTGTTTATTCCTAAAGCTGATATTACCATAAAAGCAGAGTATCCAACCGACTATATATTAACCTCAGAATTAGATATAAGTGACACAAAACAACTACCTAAAAAACAAGTTGTTACTATTGAAGGCAAAGACAGGGTCACTAATAAATTATTTTTAAATAAATCACCAAACTTTAAAACGCTACAAGATGGTGATTTTTCAATTATTTCGAACATTAACGATGAAGATATAGAAGTCATTGACAAAGTATTAATTACAGAAAAAATTAAAAAATTTATCTTTAAAAAATTTGGTGAATACCCTCATAAAAAACTACTTCTTACTCAGATTGATTATGATAAAGATCCTATTTATGGCTTAAACTTTTTACCTAGTTTTATAAAACCCTACCCTAACTATTTTCAATATGAACTAAAACTTCTAAAAATCGCATTGCATAACTATCTTGAAAACACGTTGCTTTTAAACCCTAGAAAAGAGCAATGGTTAATTGATGGAATACAGATTTATTATTTAATGAATTATGTAGATGAACACTATCCGGATATGAAATTTTTAGGCACTATTTCAGATTTTTGGGGCGTACGGTCTTTTCACGCGGCAGATATGGATTTTAACGACAAGTATGTTTTGTCCTATATGCTTATGGCTAGAACAAATAGAGACCAGCCATTAACTATGGCAAAGGATTCTTTACTTAAATTCAATAAAAATATTGCAAACAAATACAAAGCTGGTGTTGGCCTTAAGTACTTGGATGATTTTGTAAATAAAAATGTTGTTGAAAATAGTATTGAATCTTTTTTAAAGGCTAATAAACTTGAACAAACCAACACTAAAAATTTTGAAAATTTTATTAAATCCAAAACGGAAAAAGATATTGATTGGTTTTTTAAAGACTACCTAACCACTAGAAAAAAAATAGACTTTAAAATAAACAAAGTAGAAAAAACCGAAGATTCCATTACGCTAACTATAAGGAATAAAGGTAAAAACAGTATGCCCGTATCTTTATACACGCTTTATAACGATAGCATTGTTTCAAAAAGATGGGTAGAGAGCATTAATGGCAGCAAAACTATTACAATACCAAGATTAGATGCTAACAAACTTGTTTTAAACTACAATAATATTATTCCTGAATTTAACTTGAGAGATAATTGGAAATCTTTAAAAGGCTTCTTTTTTAATAACAAACCATTACAGTTTCGATTATTTCAAGATGTAGAAGACCCTTATTACAACCAAGTGTTTTTTATGCCTATTGCGGAATTTAACAATATTTATGATGGTATTACAATTGGAGCCAAAGCTTACAACAAAACGGTTTTAAGGAAGCTTTTCAACTATAAAATTGCGCCTCGCTATGCTTTTAAATCAAAATCTTTAACAGGCGCAGCTTCAGTATTTAAAAGTCATTACATACAAAAAAAGAACTTATATACAATAAGTTATGGTATTGCCGGAAGTTATAGTTCATTTGGTGAGGATTTATTTGTTAGACAGATAACCCCATCTATTCGGTTTCTTTTTAGAGAAAATAACGATTTCAGGTCCAATAAAAGACAATGGTTAAGTTTAAGGCAAGTTAATATTCGAAGGGATAGGGATTTTACAGATCCAGAAATAATAAATGAGCCTAATTATAGCGTTTTTAATATTAGATATGTCAATTCAAATGACAATTTAATTAATTTTAATAAATGGTACGCAGACTTTCAAGTTGGTAGTAAATTTAGTAAATTTTCTTTTAATTATGAGTTTAGAAAACTTTTTGAAAGTAACAGACAAATAAACATTCGTGCATTTGCAGGAACATTTCTAAAAAACAATACCAATCCAAATTCTAATTATTTTAGTTTTGCTTTGGACAGGCCAACAGATTACCTATTCGATTATAATTATTTAGGACGATCTGAAGATTCAGGTATTTTTAGTCAACAGTATATTGAAGCGGAAGGTGGCTTCAAGTCAAAACTAGAAACCCCTTTTGCAAACCAATGGATAACAACCTTAAACACAAGTACCACACTTTGGAAATATATACTTGCATATGGAGATATTGGATTAGTTAAAAATAAATTAACCAAACCAAAATTTGTTTACGATTCAGGAATACGAATCAATCTGGTAACCGATTATTTCGAAATTTATTTTCCTGTATATTCTAATTTGGGTTGGGAAATGGGCCAACAAAATTACGACCAGAAAATCAGATTCAAATTTACGGCTGACCCTAAAGCGCTTTTAGGGCTTTTTAGAAGAAAATGGTATTAATACATTAGTTATGCATTAAGCATAAAAAAGCTTTTTAAATTACACATATCTTAAAAAAACTATCAAAACTTAGTAAATTTAAGAATTTTGTAGGATTTTAACAGTCTATTTGATTGTAAAAAAGACGTATTTTGACTACTTTTGCAAAACTAAAGCATGAACCCTATGCAACCCACAACCAAATTGAAAAACAATTTATCTTTCGAAGACTTCAAGGCTGAAGTAATGAATGACTACCGCACGGCTATGATAAGTCGTGAGTGTAGCTTACTTGGACGTCGAGAGGTTTTAACAGGTAAAGCAAAGTTTGGGATTTTTGGTGATGGAAAAGAAGTACCACAATTAGCCATGGCAAAAGCGTTTAAAAAAGGGGATTGGAGATCTGGTTATTATAGAGATCAAACTTTTATGATGGCTATTGGCGAACTTTCACCTGAACAATTTTTTGCTGGTTTGTATGCGAATACCAATATAGAATTAGAGCCTATGTCTGCTGGCCGCCAAATGGGAGGTCATTTTGTAACGCATAGTTTGAATGATAATGGAAGTTGGAAAAATTTAACAGACCAATATAATTCTAGTGCGGACATTTCACCTACAGCAGGACAAATGCCTCGTTTATTAGGTTTAGCACAAGCCTCTAAAATTTACAGGGAAGTAAAAGACATAAACACAACAAATTTTTCCAAAAAAGGAAACGAAGTTGCCTGGGGCACCATCGGTAACGCAAGTACCAGTGAAGGTTTGTTTTTTGAAACTATAAACGCAGCAGGTGTACTGCAAGTACCCATGGTAATTAGCGTTTGGGATGATGAATATGGGATTTCAGTCCATGCCAAACACCAAACGACTAAAGAAAATATTTCTGAAGTTCTTAAAGGATTTCAAAGAGATAAAAACAATAAGGGGTATGAGATCTTAAGAGTGAAGGGCTGGGATTATGCCAATTTAATAGAAACGTATCAAGAAGCAGCCACTATTGCAAGAGAAGAACATGTGCCTGTTTTAATACATGTACAAGAATTAACACAACCGCAAGGACATTCTACCTCAGGCTCCCATGAGCGTTATAAATCTGCAGAACGATTAGAGTGGGAAGCAAATAACGATTGTAATTTAAAACTCCGCAATTGGATTTTAGAAAGTAGTATAGCTACAAACGAAGCACTTGTTGAAATTGAAAGAACCGCCAAAAGAGACGTTAGGGAAGCACGTAAAAATGCGTGGAATACATTTTTACAACCTGTAAAAAAAGAACAACAAGAATTGATTTCACTTTTAAATAAAGTTGAAACCCAAAGTACTAATGGCGTTTTTATTTCAAAACTAAAAGATACCTTATCCAAAATTAATGAGCCTACCAGAAAAAACATTTTATCAACAGCCAGAAAGGCATTGCGGTATACTGTTGCTGAATCGTTTGCGGAAAAAAAGCTTTTAAGTAAATGGATCAATGATTATTTTGAACTTATTCAACCTAAATTCAGTTCACATTTATATTCTGAGACGCAACGCTCTAATACTAGAATAAATGAAATTAAACCATCATATAACGATGGTGCAGAGCAAGTTGATGGTAGAATTATACTCCGTGATAATTTTGATGCTATTTTCAGTAATTATCCAGAAGCCTTGGTTTTTGGAGAAGACACTGGTAATATTGGCGATGTAAACCAAGGCTTGGAAGGCTTACAAGAAAAGTATGGCGAACTCCGTATTGCCGATACCGGCATTAGGGAAGCCACTATTATAGGGCAAGGAATTGGCATGGCACTCCGTGGTTTACGCCCCATTGCCGAAATACAATATTTAGATTACATCCTTTATGCATTGCAAATAATAAGCGATGATTTGGCAACTTTGCACTACAGAACAAAAGGAAAGCAAAAAGCCCCATTAATTATAAGAACGCGTGGCCACAGATTAGAAGGCATTTGGCATTCTGGTTCACAAATGGGTGGTATACTCAATTTAGTAAAAGGGGTTAATTTACTAGTGCCAAGAAACATGACTAAAGCTGCTGGGTTTTATAATACGCTTCTATTAGGCGACGACCCTGCAATTGTTGTGGAATGTTTAAATGGTTACAGGCTCAAAGAAAAAATGCCTAATAATTTAGGTGCACTCAAAACGCCTATTGGTGTTGTTGAAACCGTAAAAGAAGGAACTGATATTACTTTGGTATCCTATGGCTCAACATTACGGTTAGTTGAGGAAACCGCAAAACAACTATTAGCCATTGGGATTGATGTCGAAATTATTGATGTACAATCATTAATGCCATTTGATTTAAATCATGATATTGTAAAAAGTATAGCCAAAACAAACAGACTCATGATTATTGATGAAGATGTTCCTGGAGGCGCTTCAGCACATATTTTAGATAAAATTTTAAACGAGCAAAATGCATTTCAGCATTTGGATAGTTCACCAAAAACCCTCACAGCAAAACCGCACAGACCAGCTTATGGTAATGATGGTGATTACTTCTCAAAACCTTCTTCAGAAGATATTTACGAAGCCATTTACGATGTTATGCACGAATTAAGCCCTAATGATTTTCCTAAGCTAAGATAAAATTTAAATAAATAATCTGGGCGTTACCACAAGGGTCGCGCTTTCACTACTCGCACCTCCTAAGGTCGGGAGCTCAAACAGGCCGTTCAATCCCTAACGCAGTGCAGTCCAATAACCATAAGTTCTAACCAAGAGTTATATTTTTATCAGGAAATCTCGATTTTAAATGCAAATCCATCTGCGGGAACGGAATAGCAATCTTATTGTCATTAAACTTCCTGTTAATACTTCTACGGATATCACTTTTTACTTTGTTGATTCGGAATATACTTTCGCTAAAAAACAACACTTGAAAATCTAAAGACGAATTCCCGAAATTCACCAATCGTGCCTCGGTCGATCCTCTATCCGTTATAGCAGCATGCTCAAAAGCGCTTTCCTCTAAAACCTTTATAACCAAATCAACATCACTGCCATAAGCCACACCCACCTCAATTCTAAAGCGTGCTTTCATAGTTTGGTGACTCCAATTAATAACTTTGTTAGTTGTTATTAACGAGTTTGGGATAATAATAGATACATCATCAGTATTTAAAGCCTTAGAGGTTCTTAAACCTATACTTTGAATCTTTACAATATCCCCATCAATTTCTAAAACATCCTCTATTTTTATGGATTTTTCTGAAAGCAAAAT
>ENA-ORXM01001781-ORXM01001781.1-marine-metagenome-genome-assembly--contig:-NODE-1781-length-28085-cov-4.255998_pt1 | contig 28085 bp, 26 predicted proteins | sample MGYA00237867_ERZ511480 | MGnify/ENA primary metagenome ERZ511480 (study PRJEB26309, sample SAMN06266103) | marine metagenome | isolation source: Algal blade | place: United Kingdom:Sidmouth, United... | reverse complement strand
ATGAAAGCCATCATGGTCATGTTCGATTCACTCAATAAACACATGCTGCCGTCTTACGGCTGCGACTGGACGCACGCGCCCAACTTTGCGCGGCTTGCAGAAAAAACCATTCAGTTCAATAAAAGTTACATCGGCTCGATGCCCTGCATGCCCGCGCGGCGCGAACTGCATACAGGGCGCTACAATTTCCTCCACAGAAGCTGGGGACCCATCGAACCCTTTGACGATTCTATGCCTGCCATTCTGGACGAAAACGGCGTTTACTCTCACCTGATAACCGACCACCAACATTACTTCGAGGACGGTGCAGGTGGTACGTACCACAACCGTTACAGCAGTTGGGAATTTGTGCGCGGGCAAGAGGGTGACTTTTGGAAGGCGCACGTCGAGCCTGAGAATATTCCTGAAAAAACCGTAGCTGAAACGAATCATCACCCACGCACCTGGTCGCAAGACTGGATTAACCGCAGCTATATGGACAGCCCCGAAAAACAGTCGCAGCATCAGGTCTTTAGTTTAGGGTTAGATTTTCTCGAGACAAATAAAAACGCCGACAACTGGTTTTTACAACTCGAGACCTTCGACCCGCACGAGCCGTTCTTCACGCAGCAAAAATACAAAGACCTCTACCCGCATGATTACGATGGCCCACATTTCGACTGGCCTCCTTACGCAAAAATTTCAGAGCCGCCCGAGCAGGTCGAGCATGGGAAGCTCGAGTACGCCGCCCTGCTAAGTTTTTGTGACGAACAACTGGGACGCATTTTAGACAAAATAGACGCCGAGAACATGTGGGAGGACACGCTGCTGATTGTTTGCACCGACCACGGTTACTTGCTGGGTGAGCACGACTGGTGGGCGAAAAATAAAATGCCCTGGTATGACTATTTAGCCAACACGCCTTTTTTCGTGTGGGACCCACGTTGCAAGAAAAAGGGAGAAACGCGGGAGAGTTTAGTGCAACTTATCGACGTGCCCGCTACGCTGCTCGAGTATTTCGACATCCCCCTACCCAAAGACATGCAGGGCAAACCGCTAAAAGACACGATTGCCAATGACACGCCCGTTCACGACGCGGTGCTGTTTGGCGCGTTCGGCACCTATGTCAACTGTACTGATGGTAAATACGTCTATATGCGTGCACCTGATGAGAGTGTAGAGCTGTTCGAGTACACACTGATGCCGACACATATCAGGCACAGATTTAGTGTCGAGGAGCTTCAGAACACGGTGATATCTCCTCCGTTCGACTTTACGAAAGGTTGCCCTGTGATGAAAATAGCAGGCGAGATGTGGGGCGAGGCAAAAAACTTTGAAACCCTTCTGTTTGATGTCGAAAACGACCCAGGACAGGAAAATCCTTCAGGCGACGAAGAGGCCGAAGCCAAAATGGCGAACCATATGAAACAATTAATGGAAGCAGTGGACGCACCCAAAGAACTTTATAAAAGGATGCGCCTATAGGAACTAGGCTTAGTGGTACGCTCTCTCTGGGGAGCGTACCTACATTGACCTCCACTAACTTTTATATGTTGACCTATTTTCTGAGACAATCTTATACATGCTAAGAACTAATTATTTTGTTCAAAACGCACCTGTCTTAAAAGATGTCTGGCGGTTGGCGCTGCCAGTTCTTTTAACCAACTTACTGCAAACCTCGGTCAATGTGGTCGACGTATTCATGGTGGGTCGTTTAGGCCCGTCTGCAATTGCGGCAATTGGCATGAGCCAGGTCGTGCGCATGTTGCTTCTGGTGGGAATGCTATCTGTAACGGCGGGCGCGATGACGCTAGCTGCACAAGCAAAGGGCGGGCGCGACCCCAAACAGTTGGCCTTTGTCGCCAAACAGTCGTTGCTACTCGCGGTGCTTTTCGGTCTGGTGCTGGGGGTAATTGGCTGGCTGACCGCGCGACCCATCCTGACCTTTTTGGCAAGTGGGGATGCTCGAGATGTCATCGAACTCGGCACAGGCTACCTGAAAATTTTCTTTTTGGGTGCAGGGTTTTTAGCTATCAACTTTACGGTCAACCGGCTTATGCAGGGTGCAGGGGATACGAAAACACCCTTTGCACTGGTGGGCAGCATTAACGTACTCAATATTTTATTTAACTACCTTCTTATGTTCGGCCCAGGTCCTTTTCCAGCCTTGGGTATCAATGGCGCGGCACTTGGCACGGTCATATCGCGCGGTATCGGCGCGGTGGCGGGCATTATTATTCTTTACTCAGGGCGCAACGTCGTGCGTATTTTTTCGTGGCGCTACTGGCCCGACTGGCCCATGTTCAAAGACATTTTGAGCATCGGTGTGCCCTCGGGGCTGCAAGGTCTAGCGCGTAACTCGACGCAGATTTTAGTTATTCGCATTATTACCTCGACCTCAGCAGGGGCGTTCGGCGCGGCGGCGCTGGCGATTGGCTATCAGATTGAGTCGCTTATTTTCATGCCGGTACTGGGCGTAAATGTAGCAGCTACCGCGCTCGTCGGACAATCGCTCGGCGCATGGCAAACCGATGAAGCGAAGCTGCGCGGTAATTTAGCCATCGCCATCGGCGTCGCAATGACGGTTGTTTTGTGCATTCCTATGGTGTTTTTTGCGCCGCAACTCGTGACGCTATTCGACCCAAGCGCCCACCCGACCATTCTGTCAGCGGGAACCTCCTATTTACGCATTCACGGAACGTTTCTGCCCGTCGTTGCTATTTCGATGGTAGTGAACGGCGCGCTCAGGGGCGCAGGTGACACCATGCCAGGTTTATGGGGCACGATTCTGGGCAGGATTTTTGTGGCAGTGTCCTTAGCCTATATATTTGCACTTGTTCTAGGCTTCGGCGTCGTAGGCGTTTGGTGGGCGTCGGTGATAGGAACATGCGTCCAAACGGTAGTGCTCATCATTCGCTGGGTGAGAAAAAAGTGGTTTGGGGTGGCGCTACGAAAAACGAATCTGTACCGCCAGCACTTAAAACACTTGCCCGAACCTGAGCAGCAGCGCTATTTAAAAGAGGTCCGTACCCCGCTAATGAAACAAGCAGGCACGACTGAACAAGTTGATGAGGGGGAGGTTATTTATGACGGTTCAGGGGGAAGAGTTGAAGTGCAATTTGGGGAAGGCAGCTACCAGTTGCAACACGTCTAATTCGACAAGGAGTTAGTACCAATTTCACGAGTCTTATAAACACTCATTTGCAACAGAACAACGGCAACGATATTAAATATCATCTGGACCACCAAAATCACTTTTGTAATCATGCCACCAAAGGTAGAAGGAGAAAAGAGACGTCGAAAGGAAGCTGGAATACCCATAAATAGTAAGACAATGAGTAAGTATTGTGCCCAAATTTTTCCTTTCCATGCTAAGAAGATAATGCCCAAATATAGGGCCAGCCCTGATGACACTACCGCCACTGACATAACCGTAACGCCAACTTCTGATAGGAAACGTATCGAATTGATGGACCCGATACATGTAGCTAAGGTTGCTAGAGCTACAGCGGCAGATAAAGTGTTTGGTCGATCCATTCCATCACTCTAAAACCTATTGCTTCAGAGTTCAGCTAAAATATTTACTCTACAGTGAAAAATCGAGTCCAAAATGCCCCGCAATCAACCGCGCTGACTCAGTGGCCGTGTGCTTGTCGGTGGAAAGACTAAAACCCTCCGCACCCTCTACATGCCCAAAGGGGTCTTTGAGCAACGCCAACTTTTCACGGATGCCTTCTGGCGTGTCGAGTTTGTTCATCGCGGTTCGAGCTTCACTTACGGCTCTTTGCTCGAGCGTTTTCGGGTCACAAGTCAACCTAACGAAACAAGCTTGACTGCCGCGTTCTTCAACAAAATTTTGCAGTTCCGACCAATAAGCAGTTCGGTCTTTCGCATAGACAAAGGTGAGTATGACGCCCCTAACCTCAGCAGCAAACGCTTCTTCTAAAATAGCCGCACGTATACGGCGTGACAGATTGGTCGAGGACGGCGTACCGCGTTCGAAAAGCTTCCACGACACGTCATAAAGAAGGTGGTTGTGGACAAGCAAGAAGCCTGTGAGTCTCTCCAATTCTCTTGCCACCGTGAGCTTGCCCACAGCAGGTGGACCGTAGAGCATGACGACCTTCATAGCGTTCAGTTTAGCTTAAGTTTGGCGTCCGACAAACCCTAAGTCTTATGGCATAATGAAGCGTGGAATTAGTGAGTGACCCCAAAGTTAAAGGTGTTTTTGATACCTACCCCGAAGCTGCCAAAAATCAGCTACTTCATCTTAGAGAACTGGTTTTGAGCGCGGCCTCTGATATTGAGGGACTTGACAAGCTCGAGGAAACCCTCAAATGGGGTGAACCCAGTTACCTCAGCAAACATGGCAGCATAGTGAGGATGGATTGGAAAGAGAAAAACCCCGACCAGGTTGCGCTCTACTTCAAATGCACATCTAAACTCGTCCCAACTTTTAGAGAGCTTTACCAAGACTCCTTTAAATTTGAAGGCAACAGAGCAATCGTTTCTAAGCTAGATGACAAGTTGCCTGAGGCTGAGTTAAAACAGTGTATTGCAATGGCCTTGCGGTATCACAAACTAAAGCACTTACCCCTTTTGGGAGCGCAGAACGAAACTTTGGCTGCATCTCTTTAGCTTTCACTGTCTCAACCTGGCGAGTAAAAGCCAGATTCCTACTCATCTGCACAGTCCAAATGTGATACAAATGGACCCCATGCGACCTGCTCCTCTTTTAGACACCGTTGTCATTGCAGGCGTCGGCCTTATTGGCGGCTCGGTTGGCTTGGGCATTCGTCAACGCTTCTTAGCCGAGCACGTTATCGGAATTGACCAGGACCCCGAGGCTCTCGAGGCCGCCAAGGGTATGGGCGTTATTGATGAGATTCAACTAAGCCCGGGTGACTGGCTGAAAAAAGCCAATCTGGTTATTCTGGCAACGCCCGCCAAGTCACTTGTGCCAATGGCAAAGAAGCTCGAGCCCCACTTAGGACAACACACCGTTTTAACCGACGTAGGCAGTGTCAAAGGTGAGGTTGTTGCGGCCCTGTCACACTTGCGCTTCGTCGGGGGACACCCGATGGCAGGCAGCGAAAAAGGCGGCGTACAAAACGCCTCAGCCGCGCTTTTAGAAAACGCCGTTTGGGTGCTGACCCCAGGCGAAGACAGCGACCCTGCTGCCGTCGCACTGGTACGTGAATTCGTCACGCATTTGGGCGCAAAACCTATCAAGGCGACCCCAGACCAGCATGACCGCCTCGTCGCCGCGGTTAGCCACGTGCCCTACTTGGCCGCCGTCGCACTGACCCAGATGATTGCCGACGACGAAGACAAAGATTTAATGATGCTTTTAGCTGCGGGCGGCTACCGCGACCTGACCCGCATCGCCTCGGGCAACCCTGTGATGAGCCGTGACATGGTGTTGGGCAATAAAGAGGCCGTGCGCGAAACGCTGGCAAACTTGCGGGCGCAACTCGAGCGTTTAGAGCAGACCCTGGACAGCCCAGATGAACTCTTAGCAAGCGCCAAGAGCGCCAAGCGCACCCGCGACAGTTTTCCTATTGTCAAGCGCAGCCTGCTACCTGCCCGTTACGAAATCGTCGTCGCCGTGCCCGACCAGCCTGGCGAACTCGCTAAAATTACCAAGGCTTTGGGCGAGGCCGACATCAACATTAATGATATAGAGGTCCTGGGTATCCGCGAAACGGGTGGTGCAGTGCGCCTCGCGGTGGACAACGACAAACAGCTCCAGCGCAGCGCCCAGGTTTTAAGCAGCATCGGCTACGAAGTCATGACGCGAAATTAAAAGGGTGAGGGCAGAAAGTTAAAAAGAAGGCCACAACGTTTGAGCGGGGATTTTTGACGAGGAAAGAGAAAGTTTCTTATACTGCCAAGGTTAAAAGAGCACCTGGTATTTTAATTTTCCAATTTTTACATTTTCCAATTTTCAATTATCTTTCCCATGCCTAGAGACACTCTATTCGACCTCGCCGTCAACCGCGCCCTCAGCTACGCGCTGCGACTCGGTGTTGTGTTAGATGACGCTGGGGTTCTGCGCAATGGCCTCGAGCTATGGTACCTAAAAACCCGCTTCGCCTACCGCATCCCTTTAGATGAGGTTGTCGCCACATTGGAAAGCTATCCTGGCGAGGACTCGAGCTGGCAAGGCGGCAAATCAGGCTCCTGGCAAAAAGCGCCCTCTTAATAAACACAAACAATTTTTCAATCTTCTAATTTTTAATTTTCCAATTCTTGCTTTTGCAAGCTACACTGAACCATGTTCACTAAAAGCAACCTGACCACCATCTTGGTATTTGCCCTTATTGCAGGCGCGTATTTCTTCTTAGGCGAAGGCGACCTGAGCACGCTCCTGGGCGGCGGCGAGCAAACAACCTCTATAAGCAGTGATTTTGTCGTCCAAAACGTTCGTATCTACGACCTGGACGGGCGCGTTGCCTACGAGGGCGATGTGGATTTGCGCCCTGAACTCGAGCGCATCGAACGCGGTGAGCGTGACCGACATGAAAACGACGGCGCGACCTTTGGCAACCGTGAGGGCTTATTGCCCCAACAGGCTAGGGGCTATTACCGCGAATATGTGGTGCGAACCCCCGGCATTTCACACGCAGGCCCGCAGCGCATTGTCTTAGGCGAGGGCGGCGAAGCCTATTACACGCCTGACCACTACGACAGCTTTACGAGGATTCGTTAAGTGGACATACTCGAGCCACGCGAAATTGTTGAGAATGTATTGAATAGCAAAACGTCACTGCACGCTGTTCAAAGTGTAACGCCCACGCAAGAGTTACTAGATACTTTTGAAGCGGCAGGCGCATTTGCCACACTGGTAGACCGCGCCCCCGTGTTTGACAAAACGACCCTGTTACACGCGCTCTATCAGGCTTGCCGCATGCCCGGGTACTTCGGGTTTAACTGGGACGCACTCGAGTCTATACTGCGTGACTTTTCCTGGCTCGAGGCGCGGGCTTACGTGCTCGTCTTTGATGACTTTGCCCTGCTGAACGAACGCGCCCCAGAGGTTGCAGATACTTTTGCAGACATTGTCAAAGAGGTTAATACAGAAAGATTAGTGGGCTCGAGGCCTCCTTTGATGGTCATTATTCTAGGTAGAGACAACCCTGAAACCCTCGGCTAAACGCATTTAAAGACCGTAAGCATTTTGTAAGAGTGGCCTTGCTAGGCTGCTGGCGGGTCAGTTTGCTTGGAACTGGTTTCCCAGCCTCTTGCACTTTTACGGAGTTTAAATGATTAAACGTTTCGTTTTACCCATTGTGGGTTTATTACTCTTAGCCGCCTGTAACCAGGAAGCCCCTGTCAACCTAGTACCTAAGGCTTTGAGCGACAATTACACCTTTCAGCAGGGCGGCAACCTGGAAAAAAATGCAGCTGAGGGCGTACTTGCTAACGACAGTGACCCTGAGGGCGAAAGCCTTAGCGCAAGCTTGAAGGTGGCACCCCAATACGGCGAACTGACCCTGGCTAAGGATGGTAGCTTTAGCTACGAACATGACGGCAGCGACAACAGTGACAGCTTTAGCTACTTTGTAAGTGACGGGGTCAAGCGCTCCGAAAGCACGGTAACGCTTACCCTTAATCCCCGAGAACCAGATGAGGCTGCGCCGGATGATACCGAGCCGGATGATACCGAGCCGAGTGACAATGTACTTAGTGCTGTAGCCGATATATACACCCTCCAAATTGGAGCTAGTTTAAGTGTCGACTCGGCTGAGGGTGTTCTTGCCAATGATAAAAATCCAAATGACCAAACGCTCACGGTAGAGGTTGTGGAGACAAGCCAGTACGGTGAATTGGCGTTAGGGGTAGATGGCAGTTTTACCTATACGCATAGCAGCGCTGAGGCGGTGAAAGACAGTTTTAGCTACAGCGTCACCGACGGTACGCAGACCTCACAAACAACAGTCAGCTTGAACGTTTTACCCGCCGATGAACCCGGTACGCCCGAGAACGCCGCGCCTACCGCCACGGCGGACGCCTACAGCTTAGCCGAGGGCGAAACGCTGAGCGTCGCACTTGCCGACGGCGTCCTGGCAAACGACAGCGACCCCGAAGGCGCGGCGCTCACTCTAGAGCTACTCACAGCGCCCGAGCGTGGCGTTCTAAACCTCAAAGCTGATGGGGCCTTCAGTTACACGCACGACCACAGCGAAACGCTCAGCGACAGCTTTAGTTACCGCATAAGCGACGGGATGGGCACGGCGACGGCCACCGTCACGCTGACGATTGACGCGGTGGAGGATACGCCTGTTATAACGAAGCTCGAGCTAGCCCAAACCCACATTGTCAAACCTGAGGGCACGCGCTGGGAAGGCGAGAACCTCAAAGATAAAGAACTGCACTTAGTCGGCAACCGCGCCGCGCTTGCCCTGTTCGACCTGAACGCAGCAAATAACCGTATCGTAGACGCCGTTGTCGAGGCTTATGTAGACGAGCAAAAACTCGGTGAAATCGTGCTTAATACGCCTGAAACCCTCCCCCCTACCGAAGCGGGCGGTCCCGCTTACAGCGCCACGGCTCACTGGGCTACGCTGAATAAAAGCTGGTTAAAACCTGGTCTCGAGCTGCGCGTACGTGCCAACGAAGGCCAAGTAACAGAGGCGCAAGCCGTGAACGTCGGCGCGCCTGCAAGTCTGACAATGTACACCCTGCCCTTTTACCTGTTCGGTCTAGACGAAACAGATATCCCTTTTAATCAGGTAGCGGCGCCCAACCAAACAACGCAGGACGAGTATTTTGCCAAACATCCTTTTGCAAATCTCGAGATGGTCAATCATCCGGTAGGCAAGGTCAAGTGGCCCTATATTGTGGTGGGTCCGCGCCAGGGAAGGCCCGCACAAAAAGTTACCCATAAAGAACAGCAGGGTGACGGGTACGCGGTTATGTCAGCGACGCTGGGCATCTTGCACGCGATTCGCAACGCCAACGGTGACGCGCCGACCAACAACCAGTACTACGCACCACTGCTCATGGCAAAACAAAACGGTAGCTATGGTAGGCCTGGCGGCGGCTTGGGCGGCGGCAATGTCGGTACGGGTGACCACAGCTACACGGGCATTTTTATTCACGAAGCAGGCCACGCTTTTGGTATGCCGCACGCAGGCGGCGCTTATGACAAAGGCACCTACCCTTATGCTGGTGGCAGTTTGAAAGGCTCGAGTTGGGGCTATGACCAGAGGCGCGGGCTCTTCCAACCCACCTTTGTACCAAGCAGTTCTGGTAGGTACGGGAAATGTGGCGCGTCTAACCAGTACGACAGCGAGGGCCGCTGCATCAAACAAGACCCTATGCAGGGCGGCTCGGGTTATCAGGTGGCGGGCGATAAGTACACTATTTTTTCAGACTTTAACGCGTCGGTGGTGCAGCGCTATTTCGAGGGTCTAACGACATTGAGCAGTGACGGTAGTCATAAGTACAGCGGCGGTAAAATCATTCAAGATAACGGCTCGCCAACGGGTTACAGCCGCTGGGACACGCTCGATAAAGCCTTCGTTCCCGTTGACACGAATACAAGCTCCAATGGCCTTTACGGACTCAATAAGGGCTTGCCTGTTACACGCAATGTACCTGTTCACACCCTCATCCTCACCCTGAGCCACACCACACCCGAAGCCAGCCAGATTTATCCGCCACTGAGCTATAGGGGTAATTTGCTCGAGACGGTCGACCCGACCAACAGCGCCCAACTCGCCAGCATCAAACCCAATGTTAGTGAACACGCCTGGTTCTGCCACGCTTCGGGCTGCGACTATACGCTGCGTGTCACCTACGCCGACGACAGTACCGAGCACATTGTTTTGCGAGGTGCCTTTAGAAAATGGCATTGGTCAGAAGGCGGCGGCACGCCAAAAGGCGGTATCAATGACGCTACCAGCGGTGACAGCTTTAAAACTTGGAGCGTCAATGTAGATGGGACTAAGGCTATTAAGCGCATTGAACTCCTTAATACCCCAAAAGTTTATGACGGTATGCCAGCAAAACCCGAGGTGTTACTGAGCTATCCTGCAAACTAAGACATTGTCGCCCATGTTTAGAATGAATAGGTTGTAAGTGTAGCTTAAGGGCAGGAGAAAGTAGAAAGGAAAAAGTAGAAAACGCTCAGCTTTCTCTTCTTTCTCGTACTTCCTGACTTCTGTCTCTAACTTCGCTCACGCTGAATATGAGCCAACGTTTTATATAACTCCTAGTTTGCCTCTGAAAAGAGGTCGTTTAAGTCCAAACCCGGCGGCCTCCAAATGCCCACCGCTTGCCGCATGATGACGAGCCCGCCTGTGTGATAAGCATTATGACTGCCAATCACATTAATTTCGCGCGAGATAGTGTGCCCGTGCTCACCACTGTTGGGCAAAACTGCGAACAGGTCAGTCTCGGAGTCGTTGACGATAGTGACCAGTTTTTGCCTGTCGGTTAAAAAGGCGTCTATGGTTTCTTGCCACAGCGCCCAATCTGCTTTCAGCGACGCTTCGGGCCACAGGTTATCAGGAAATTTAAGCCACTTATAGTCGTCCGATACGATGTACTCGAGAATATCCCTTTGGCAAATGCGCAGGTGCTCGAGAACCTGCCAGAAGCTGTAATTGCACCCTGGCGGCACGGTGTTGATATGGTCTTCGGGAAAGTCTGCCACCGCGTCCTCGAAGTCAAGATGCGCCTGCCGTTTAACGAGCAGGTTCGTTAGTTCTTGTCTCAAAGCCTTGTCGTTAGTCATATATTCATTTTAAGCCCGAGTCGACTAAATTATACGTCCAACCTCAATTTTCTAATTTTCCCTTTTCCCTCTATACTGTAAGCATGATGGATGTTCCGGCAAAAACCAGCTACAGCGCTGAGGCGTATTTAAGACTCGAGCAAGAGGCCGAGTTTCGCAGCGAATTTCACGATGGAGATATTATTCCTATGCCCGGAGGCTCACCGAATCATAACCGTATTGCTGGAAATTTGTACGCTACTCTTCTCTCAAAGGTGCAGGATGAAGCACTCGACATCTTTATCAACGACCTGCGCCTGTGGATACCTAATTACCGCCTCTTCACTTATCCTGACGTAATGATTGTTGGGGAACCACTCGAGTTCTTTGAGAATCGGCGCGACACCGTCACCAATCCCGTTATGGTTGCCGAAGTCCTGTCCGATTCAACCGAGAAATATGACCGCGGCGACAAGTTCAAGATGTACCGCTCAGTGCCGAGTTTGCAGGAATACTTGTTGCTCAGCCAAACGCAGATGCAAGTCGAGCACTATGTAAAGAATAAGCAGGGGCAGTGGCTATTGTCTGATTATGAAGGGGAAGAGGCGCAGCTCGAGCTAAGTACAGCTTCCTTTTCAGTCACGCTTAAAGAGCTTTATGCTCGAGTTAGCTTTGACCTATCTAAAGACAATTCCAGCGAGGGATAAGTCATGCCTGAACTCATTCGCTACGCGTCAGACTCTGGAAACAGAGAGGATGAAGTTTACTTTACTCTGTTTGACCAGTATATAAACCTCTACAACTGGGACGGCGCAAGTGCAGAATACGAACGGGCCTGCGCTAATTATTTGAATAATCTCAGTGATACTGTCATTGACCATCTTTGCGAAGCGTCTATTCGCTACTGCAATGACTTTTTAGACGCCATCGGTGAGGACCCCAAGCAATTTGAAAACTCGAGAGACGTCCTAGCCCTCATCTATCCAAACTCACTAAGTATTCCTGATCCTAAAGGCCAAGCAGAGCCCGTTATTCACATGGAGCTTAACTGCGAGTGGGAAGAAGAACACGGCATGGAGTGGGTCGTAAGGGGCGACAAAGTTTTGTACGTCGGCGCTTACAATGGCGAAAACCCCTGGTCTGACTTTGAGCCGAAAGCCAGCTGGAATTTTGCGTAATGCAAAGCCGCTAAGTCTTCACCTCGGCGTCTAACACTCGAGTCTCTCCTGCGTAAATATTAAAGCGCCCGTCACGCAAAAAACCCACCAGCGTCATGTTGAAACGTCTAGCAAGGTCAACGGCCAGGCTCGAGGGCGCAGACACCGCGCAGACCAACGCAATTTGCGCGGCTAGCGCTTTTTGCATCAGTTCAAAACTGGCTCGTCCACTGAGTAACAAGATGTGGTTTGAAAGGGGGAGTTTATTCTCGAGCAAGGCCCACCCGATAAGTTTGTCGAGCGCATTATGCCGCCCCACATCTTCGCGTAACGCAATTAATTCGCCCTCTAAAGAAAATAGCGCCGCCGCGTGCAAACCACCTGTAACGTCAAAAAGTCCCTGAGACTTTCTGAGTGTTTGGGGCAAGCTACTAAGCAGCTCGGCTGAAACGGCTATATCACTCTTCAAGACGCACAGGTCGCGGCGCTCAAGAGCGTCCAGACTTGCCTTACCGCAAAGGCCGCAGGCGCTCGTAGTGTAGAAATTGCGCTCGAGCGTCGCCAAGTCGGGCATTTTATCAGTCTTGAGTTCTATATTGACGATGTTATATCGCTGTTCCTCAGATACGTCGCGGTCTACACAATAGGTAATGCGGGCAACTTCGTCTCGGCCTCCAACAATCCCTTCTGCAAATAAAAAACCTGCTGCTAGCTCAAAATCATTTCCGGGAGTGCGCATAGTTACAGCAACGGTGCGCCGCTCGCCACCAGCGACCAGGCGAAATTCTAAGGGTTCTTCGGTTACCACATAATCTTGCCGAGCTTTACGCTGGCTTTTAGCAACCTTGACAATCTGAACCCTGGTTTTATTTTTAGCCCGTTTAGACATCTACCCTCAAGTCTAAATGATAGGTCTCAAAACCTATGCAATTTTCGATTTTCTAATTTTCGATTTTCGACTCCCACTTTTCGAGTCTCCAGTCACACGCAGCACCTTAAAAGTGCGATAAACTCTGGCTTACCTATGGCCTCTCTAACCGACAGCTACGGACGCGTTATCCGCGATTTGCGCATCAGCATTACGCCGCGCTGCAACTATAAATGTCTGTACTGTAACCCGCTTGGTTTGGGCCACGGTGACCCATTAGGCACGGTATCGGTAAAAGATGTCGCCCATGTTGTTGAAGCGGCGCACAGCTTAGGCATGGAGTCGGTGCGCTTCACGGGCGGCGAGCCGCTACTGCGTAAAGAACTGCCTGAAATGATTCACCACGCTAAAAAAGTGGTGGGCATTCCCGACGTTGCCCTGACCACAAACGCGAGTTTGCTCAAACGGAGGCTGCCAGAATTACTCGAGGCTGGCCTGGACCGCGTGAATATTTCAATGGACGCTGTCGACCCCGACGTGTTCCGCGAAGCTACCAAAGGCGGCGAAATCAAGCAGGTGTGGGAGGGTATCGACGCTGTGATGGAGGCGGGGCTAAAGCCTGTCAAAATAAACGCCGTCGTAATGCGCGGTGTCAATGAAGGTGAGCTTGTCAAGCTTGCTGAACTAACCCGCGACAAACCCATTCACACACGCTATATCGAATACATGCACTTAAACAACGCCGAGCGCGAGAGCTACTTCAGTCACTTTATGCCTGGTAAAGAAGTTAAAGCGCTTATTGAAGATACCTTGGGAGAACTTAGGGCCGTTCCCACTGACCCGAGCGCCCCCGCACGGCTCTTCAAAGTACCTGGCTGGCAGGGTGCCATCGGCTTTATCAACCCCGTCTCCGAACCCTTCTGCGGCGCGTGTAGCCGCATGCGTTTAACGAGCGACGGACGCCTGCGTCCCTGCCTCATGACTGATAGAGAAATCGACATCAACGAAGCCTTACGCCACGCGCAGCCTGTTGAGGCGATTCAAGAAATGTTCTTAATTGCTGCTCACCGTAAGGTTAAATCAGGTATGACAGGTTACGTCGAGCGCCCCCGTACAATGGTTGCTATAGGCGGCTAAAGGCAGAGGTCAGGGGCCGGTAGCTGCGAGCTTTTGGTGTTAACGATATCTCACGAAGTTAAATCTTTCTTCTTTCTTCTTCAATCTTTAATCGCTTTATAGAGTTTTCGCCAGCCCACTATTTGTTGCCGCCTCGAGCTGTAAATCTTCCCATTCTTCCTTACTAACATCGAACTCTGTTTGAAAGAAATTCTCAAAGGGTTGAAAGGTTATGAGGTCGAGTGCGCCGTAGTGCTTTTCGCCGAAGGTATGTCCTTGCAGGCCAAATAATAGAGCTAGCGGGTCGCCACCAACAGCTTTGCTTGCCAGCAAATAACCGTCTACCCCATGTTGGTGCTCCAAAGCCTCCGTCAGCGCGTCCAAGGTCTGGGTAGTTAAGCCGTACGACCGCCGCAGAGTACCCAGGGTTATATAGACACCTCTCCCCTCTTCACGAATACCGTAAAGCGTTGGGGTAATCGTTTTGTAGGCGTGCCAGGATTCGTGAAAACGCTCGAGGGCAAAGGCAATCGCGCCCTTAGCGTCAACCAGGGGTCGACAGGTTTTTACGGGTAGGTCATCCAGACGGGTTTCGACGTTCAGGTCAGCTAGAGAAGCCACGGTTCAATTGTATCCATGCAAATGTATAGAGTCAGCCAGTGAAGTTACGATGACTGTTTGCAACAGATACATTAAATAGTTTCAACGGCTTATTCTGGTAAGTCTCCCCCGCAATACTTACAAAACTCCGCATCCGATTCATGTCCACCCAGATGGCAGCGTTTGCACATCCTTATTCTTCCTCGTTTCCTCTCTTCGTGCGAGGCCCTCGAGATTTCACTTGTGACAATGCCAGTGGGCACCGCAATAATACCGTAGCCCAAAATCATCGCAACGGCAGCTAGAAATTTACCCAGCGGTGTTTGCGGCGCAATATCGCCGTAACCCACAGTCGTCAGGGTCACGATAGACCAGTAAACGCTCGTTGGAATATCGCTAAAGCCGTTTTCAGGCCCTTCAATCACATACATCATCGAGCCGATAATAATTACAATCGAGACCACAGCCACCGTGAAAACCGTGATTTTACCGCGACTCGCGCGCATGGCGCGGCTTAAGGTATTCGCCTCACCCAGAAAGTGAACAAGCTTTAAAACGCGGAACACGCGCAGTAGTCTGAGCGCGCGAATAACCAAAAAATACTTCGCACCCAAAAAGAAGAGACTTAAATAGGCTGGCAAAACGGCTAGCAAATCGACGATGCCGTAAAAACTGCGCAGGTATTTGGGGCGGTCGTACGCCGAATAAATTCTCAGCACGTATTCGGCGGTGAATAGCAAGGTGAACACCCACTCGAACCCCCGCATAACGTCACCATAGCGGACTCGGTATGACGTTACGCTTTCTAACATAATCAGCAAAATGCTCAGGACAATGGCAATGAGCAGTACGACATCGAATAGTTTCGCAAGCGGTGTATCGGATTCGAAAATAATGTCGCCCAAGCGATTCTGAAAGTCGGTTCGGTTGGCCCTGTTGCGTCTTGACGCCATAGCCCTATGCTACCTTGCGAGTTACCTTCAAGTAAGGTATTAGTTATCAGTCTTCAGTTCTAGGTTTTGAAATCTTACCTGATAGCTTAGAACTGAAAACCTACAACTTTTTAAATCTGGTTTTTGAATTTAGGAGGCATTTTGAATCTTTACCTTATCCGCCACGGCCAAAGCTTTGTGAATTTACCCGACTGGGCTGACGGTAATACCGATGCAGCCTTGACCGACTTAGGGCGTCAGCAAGCCCAGGCCTTAGCAGACTATTTCCCACAAGAGGTTCCAAAGATAGATACGCTTTACACCAGCGATATGGCGCGGGCTAAAGAAACAGCTGAGGCTCTAGCTACGCCTTACGGCCTTGATCCTACATTCGACCATCGGCTACGCGAGGTGGGCAATAACCGCCTCGACCACAGCCCCTTTCCTAATGACGCCCTGCCCAAAGACTACGCCGAGTTTTGGGGTAGCGCTCGGCCTTTTACCTCACTTGTTAAAGAAACAGAGGGTGGTGAATCGTGGATGCATTTTCGAATGCGGGTGGGACAGTTTTTAGAAGCCCTAGTGGAAAGGCACTATAAACCAAGCGAGCAGAAGCCTGAGGGCGATACGGTCGTCGCCGTGTGCCATGGCGGCGTGATTGAAGCCGCTATTAACCACGTTTTTAATATTGGTCACCAGCAGCACTGTGAGGTGTGGATGCGCAATACAGGGGTAACGCGGCTCGAGTACGTCAACCACCCTGAGCGCGAGAGTTGGCGGTTGCACTACCTGAACCGTATTGACCATCTAAGAGATTTATGATTCGTAGTAACGCTAGACTTTAGCAACAGGGCAATTGCAAAGTCGTTAAGTCGGAGAATAAACGGTGTCATTGCGAGCGTAACGCAGTGAAGCGCGGCAATCCTCGCGCCTTACCATTGCCTTTCAACAGTATATATGTGAGTTTGCTTCGTCGTTTCCCCTCCACCGCAATGACAAAGGTGGTCATAAGCTAACTTTGCGGCTGCCCTGCTCTAGCAACCCCTCTTTGAAATTCGGAATCATTCCGAGTTATAATAATTTGTGTTAGTTTTTCCGCTCACTTATGAATGGCCTGAAACGTGACCGTTTCTGTCTGGACAGTTTTCCTATATGCGCTGCTTACAGCCCTGGCGACAGGCTTGGGCGCACTCCCCTTTGTTATTTTCCGCAATATATCTAAGCGCTGGTTAGGAATTGCCAACGCCGCCGCCGCTGGACTTATGCTTACTGCAAGTTTTCAGCTTATTTTCGAGGGCTTAAATTTCGGAATGCCTCGCACGGTCTTGGGCGTACTACTGGGCCTGATTTTTATTGTCGTTAGCCACGAATGGCTCGAGCGCACCAACGCGCCTGGCGTCGAGGAACTGCGCAACGCCAATATGCTCAGCGCCCTTTTAATTGTTGGTGTCATGACGCTGCATTCCTTTGCCGAGGGTGTAGGTGTGGGCGTATCGTTCGGTGGGGGCGACGCGTTTGGCGTTTTTATCTCGCTTGCAATTGCCATTCACAATATTCCTGAGGGCTTAGCGATTGCCCTTGTACTTATTCCGCAGGGTGTGTCGGTGTGGCGTGCCGCTTTCTGGGCGGTGGTCTCGAGCCTCCCTCAACCGCTTATGGCCGTGCCTGCTTTTTTATTCGTCGGTGTGTTTGAGCCTTTTTTACCCGTCGGGCTGGGCTTAGCAGCGGGCGCGATGATATGGATGGCCTTTTCAGAACTGCTGCCCGAGGCACTCGAGAACACCTCGCATAGTAGCGCGGCGATTGCTGTCACCCTGGCGGTGGCCGCGATGACGGTTTTTCAAGTTTTAATCGCTTAGGGCGTTAGTCGGCAACCGAAACGCGGTTTTTGCCAGCGGCTTTAGCTGTTTTCAGAACACGGCTCGCCGTTTCCATAAACGAGTCGGGGTTTTTGCCGTGCTGGGGCGCACAGGCGAGTCCGAGCGTAATGGTGAGCTTGCCAAACGGTTGAGAACTCGCAAAGGGAAAGGCTGTTTTCGTAATTGACAGGTACAGGCGCTTAGCGACCACCGTAGCGCTCTCCAGGTCAGTTTTAGGCAAAAGAACAGCAAAGGTCTCGCTGCTGATACGCGCAGGTAAATCAGGTGAACGTAAGCTCGAGCTGAGTAGTAAACCAATACGTTTCAAAACCTCATCGCCCGCGGTGCGACCATGACGCTCGTTGTAGGGCGTAAAATCATCAATATCAAAAAGTAGCAGGCTTGTAGGCAGCTGGCGCGAGTCACTAAAAACGTTCTCTAACTGCTCGTTAAAGACACGGCGATTAACCAAGCCTGTCAGGCGGTCTTGATTTGTTAGTACCGACAAATACTCGTCTTGGGCAAAAGCCTTGTCATCGATGTGCTTTTGTATAGCGAGCTTAAACGCGACAACCGCTTGCTGACTTATGTCGGCTAGCGCGCTCAGGTCTTTTTTATCAAAGTTGCTTTTCCGGCTATCTTTATCTAAATAAATGACGCCTTCCATAATGCCATCATTCATAAACGGGGCGGCGATAACCGAACGGCTTATCTGGGGTGACTTTTCCTGGTGTCTTGCTAAACGGCGGTCCCCGCTCGTAGCAATGCCCATAAGCGGCGTTTTCCGGCTGCGCACCGTTTTTACAAAGTCACGCGAATAGTCGCCCCTGTCAGCATTAAGAGCTGCCAAAACGTCGTTGGTATCAAGCAGCAAAAAGCCCCGCTCGCCGCCACACGAACGCAGCGCCTCGTGCAAGATACTCTGGAACACGCCCTGGCTCGAGATACCGTCGGTAAGTGCCCGTTTGACGCTGATAATTGGTTCTTTGTCGCGGTCTGTAGAGTTCGTCACTAAGGGCAGTCTAGCGCCTTTGTCGAGCGTTAGGTGGGAAATTTTCGATAGTTGGAGTCTCTCAAAAAATACGCGCTAGGTACTCATCTACACGGGACCTCTTATACTGAGGGTAAAGCGTGCGCGGCTCAGGGAAGGAAAGGCGATGAAAAATTTACGATCCTTTGAGAAAAAGATTAACGTTGGAACAGAAGTACTGACGCTTAAGAACGAAAAACTCGAGCCTCAGGCTTATATTGAGTTTTTAACTAGGACTGATTTGGGACGGCAGTATCCAAAAGAGGATTTTCTGAACCGGATTGCTAGTTTGTTGCAAAATGTCCCCATTAGCCTTGGCCTGCGAAATGCTGAAAATAGCATTGTCGGCATTTGTTTCGGGCTTACGGATTTTGCTTACTGGTTATTTTTAACAGACCTTGGCATTGACAAGACTTATGAACGAAAAGGTTTGGGAAAACGGCTGGTTGAAGGGGCGCATGAACTTGCAGGCGGCGAGGAAAGGATTATCCAGTACGCCTGCATAGCCGACAACGCCTTACCTTTCTATTCTAAAGTCGGCATGGAACAAGCGACTGATGTGATGGTCAAAGATAAGATGGCATGGACTAGCTTTGACGTGAAGCAGGAATTTGCTTGAGACGCCCAAATTGCTGATCCAGCTTTACAGGCAACAGAACCCCAAATTTCGATTAACTTGCTTTGAGTTTATGACGATAATAAGGCGCACTTGAGGCTTCGAGCGGTGTGTTTCCAAGAATCAAATCTGCTGCCTTTTCTGCCAGCATAATCACAGGCGCGTAAATATTGCCGTTGGTGATATAGGGCATTGAAGATGCGTCGACAACGCGCAAGCCCTCGAGCCCGTGAACTTTTAGACTGTCAGGCTTGAGCACACTCATTTCGTCTACCCCCATTTTGCAGGTACACGACGGGTGCAGAGCGGTTTCAGCATCTTTCGCCACCCAATCCAAAATCTCGTCATCTGTTTCAACCTCGGGACCAGGGGAAAGTTCGCCCCCGTTGAAAGTATCGAACGCACTTTGTGTGAGAATGTCACGTGCGGCGCGAACAGCTTCAATCCACTCGCGCCGATCCGTTGATGTGGACAAATAGTTAAAGCGTAGCGCCGGGTGCTCACGCGGATTGGTCGACTTGAGCTTGACCGAGCCGCGTGTATCGGCGTACATGGGGCCGACATGCACCTGGTAGCCGTGACCAGGGCCAGGCGAGCTGCCGTCATAGCGAATCGCCAGGGGCAAAAAGTGAAACATAAGGTTCGGATAGCTGACCTCGTCATTACTGCGAATAAAGCCGCCCGCTTCAAAGTGATTCGTCGCCGCCGCGCCCTTGCGCCAAAAAAGCCAGCGGTAACCGAGCCAGGGCTTCATATAGTGCCTGAGCGCAGGTTGCATCGACACAGGCTGTTTGCAGGCGTACTGAATATAAACCTCTAAGTGGTCCTGCATATTTTCACCGACACCGGGCAGGTCGTGAACGACGTCTATTCCCAAAGCCTCGAGTTCTGCTGCATTCCCCACGCCTGAAAGCTGCAAAAGCTGCGGTGAATTAAACGCGCCGCCACAAAGAATAATCTCGTTGCCGTAAATCTTTTGCGGTGCACCCCCACCCTGCACGATCTCGACTCCAACCGCACGTTTGCCCTCGAACAAAATCTTGGTGACCAGAACGCCCGTTTTAAGCTCGAGGTTCTCCCGCTTCAAGACAGGATGCAAATACGCCCGCGCCGCGCTCAAGCGCCGACCCTTGTAAATATTGCGGTCAAACAGCGAAAAGCCCTCTTGTTTATAGCCGTTCACATCATCGGTTAAAGGATAGCCCGCTTGCTGGACAGCCTCGAAAAAGGCTTTGAATAAAGGGGTGACGCCGGGACCACGCTCGAGTTTGAGCGGTCCCGCATTTCCCCTGTAATCATCGCCGCCTGCCAGGCAACTTTCCATACGTTTGAAGTAGGGTAAGCAGTGCGCGTAATCCCAGTTTTCCATGCCAGGGTCAGCGGCCCAACGCTCGTAGTCCAGCGGGTTACCGCGCTGAAAAATCATGCCGTTGATGCTGCTGCTACCGCCTAAAACCTTGCCACGTGCGTGGTAGACGCGTCTGCCATTCATATGGGGTTCGGGCTCTGACGTGTACATCCAGTCGTAATGTTTATTACCAATGGGCGTCGCTAAACCTGCGGGCATATGAATAAACACGTCCCACCAGCTGTCACGGCGACCCGCCTCGAGCACCAAAACGCTACTACTCGGCTCGGCGCTCAAACGGTTTGCCAACACACAGCCCGCCGAGCCGCCGCCGACGATAATCGTGTCGTACTTCTTCACTCTTTACCCAAAACCCTTTATCCTAAACCCTGCCTCAAACACGGCGTACGCCCCGACCATCCCAGCCTGCATACGAATAAAACTTACCCGGCTGGCGGTCACGCAAATACTGAACCAGGGGGTCACGCAGGGGCGGCATGGGTATCGTCGCCTCGACCTCATCGGCAGGGAAAAAGCGGGCTTCGACAATAAACCCGTCGGGGTCGCGGGGGTTTAATAGGCCGTCATAGTGGGCTAAAAAGACAAACGATACGGCGCGGTCATTACGCTTGACATCTTCAACATGAACCGAATAGGCCAGGTGTTCAATGTCGGTGATAATCAGCCCTGTTTCCTCTTTGATTTCCCTTGCCAGGGCGTCGAGCGTTGACTCGCCACGTTCAACCATGCCCCCCGGTAAGGTGTAGCGGACGTTTCCGTAGCCTTGCCAGTCGTTACCTACCAGGAGTACTCGGCCCATGCGGTCGAGTAATATTGCGGCGGCAACGACAAATTCACGCCGAGCCACTGCCCATTTCCTCGAGACGTTTGACCTGGTCCGCCTCGGACAGGGCGTTTGTCAGTTCATCAACGCTGCCCAACATCACGTCACTCAAGTTGTGGGTGGTGTAGCCGATGCGGTGGTCGGTAATACGCGACTGCGGAAAGTTATAGGTGCGTATTTTTTCGCTACGCTCACCTGAACCTATTTGAACAAGCCGCGCCTCACGCGCTTCGGCCTGCGCTTTTTCCATTTCACGCTCTAAAAGTCTGGCCCTTAAGACGGTGAGGGCTTTCTCGCGGTTTTTTATTTGTGACTTACCGTCCTGGCAAATCACTACAATTTCGTCCACCGTGCCCGCCTTGTAAGTAATGCGCACCGCAGAGTCCGTCGTATTTACCGACTGCCCACCCGGCCCCGATGAGCGGTACACGTCGACGCGGTAATCATTTTGCTCTAAGTTTACGTCAACATCCTCAGCTTCGGGCAAAACAGCAACGGTGATGGTGCTCGTATGAATGCGGCCCTGGGTTTCTGTGTCAGGTACGCGCTGCACACGGTGGACACCCGACTCGTACTTGAACTTACTGTACGCGCCGCGTCCAGTAATCTCAAAAGACACTTTGCTGAACCCGCCCACATCCGTCGGGTACGAGTCGATAACTTCGGCGCTGAAGCCCAGTTTTTCAGCGTAGCGAATGTACATGTTGAGAACTTCGCCTGCGAACAGACTTGCCTCATCCCCACCCGCCGCGGCGCGAATCTCAACAATCACGTTCTTGTCGTCAAAAGGGTCTTTGGGTAGCAGCAGGCGCTCGAGGTCTTTCTCTAACGCTGCCTGGCGGGGCTCGAGTTCACTAATCTCCTCTTTTGCCATCTCTGCTAAGTCAGGGTCGCTGGTGAGTTCGCGTGCGCCCTCTAGTCGGCTCAAGACCTCTTTATACTCACGAAAAAGTTTGACGACGCTAGAAAGGTCGCTGTAGCGCTGCATCGCCTCGCGGTAGCGCGTCTGGTCGTTAATGAGTTCGGGGTCGGCTAGGCTTTTTTCCAACGCCTCGAACTCTTGTTCTAAACTTGCAAGCTTGTCAGTCATGGAATTAGTGTACCGCGTCGCTGTGATTTTGGGTGTGAACGCCCCGCGTTTCGGCTAGGCGCTCAAAACTGCCTCTCAAGACTGCCTCTCAAGACTGCCTCTCAAGATTGCAAACGACGCTTTAACTGCTATCTGCTTTGTCATTGGTACGGCTCGGTCTTTCAGCGTTTTTAGGCGCGGGTTGTGACGAAAGGGGGCTTCGCAAATTTTTAGGCGAGTTAACCGGTGGCTTTTGAAGAACCATGACCATTTTTCCGTGCCACACACCGTTAACGTCAACCCTCTTGCGGAACTCGAGGTGTTCATAAAAAGCAAGGGTTTCTTGATCCTTAATAGGTGAAAAAAGGCTCATTGCCATGCACTCTGCTTGCACCGCGTAGGCCTTGTGGTAGGCCACTAGCGTCTTACCAATCCCCAATCTTCGTGACTTTGCGCTGACGGCAAGGGAAATGATGTCGTAGTAGGCTGCGGTCGGTAGCGCAGCGCGGTCATTCTCACTTTCAGGTTCCTGAATGTTCTTAGACAAGCGCTCTCTAAGCCGCGTCATAAGGTCTAAACGTCTCAGCAGGTGAGGACGAAAGAGTAGACTGGCGCCCAGCAGCGGAAGGTCGTAAATATCTAGGCCCTGAGCCGCGTCGCCATTGACACCGCCAAAACAAAACCCTAACAACGTCCCATCAGAATTGAAAGCACCCAAACCGTGAACAGCTACTTGCCTCGAGAGTTTGCGTGCAAATGATTTTGCCATCACTTTCGCGCCGAGTTGACTACGTATATCGTCGGGGAAGGCTTCACAGTGTAAGCGACCAACCGCTAACAAATCAGCGGACTCTAGAAAGCGAACGGTATAGCCTGTCATAGCTCCTCCAAAGGGAGATTTTCAAGACTCAAAAGGGTGTCCGCGCCAACGTATTAGAAAATGTAATGGACTAAACAGCACTGTAGCATGGTGCAATATTTACCCCGTAGGGCACTGAAATATTAGGTGCAAATTATCGGTACAAATTATTCAACGACAAGCTTAAAGCAGGTTCAAACTTTATTGAGACAGTTTTCACCTGTTCGCTTCGCTAAATCCACTCGCTAAATCCACGCAGTCTCGCTTGCAGCTCGGAACCAGCCCAAAAGGCTACCCCCTTTAAACGAAGGAATAAAAGCTATTCGTTTGTCTCAATCTATAGTGATAGTGCTGTTAGCTGTAAGGTTCTACAAGTAGCCTCAAAAAGTATCCCAAGAAGACTCAGAGGCCACCAATCGTAGCCTCTGAGTGGTTTAAAGGTGAATGCGGGACCTTAGTGCTCGCTGAGAAATTCAGGTATAAGCGCAACCGACTCTACATTGTCCACCTTGACCGAGCGGTCAGGTTTGGCATCTTTCATACTTGTGCGACCCGAAATGTCTTTAAAGAGCAGCACGGTGTCTTTGGTTTTTTCCGCAACATAAAGGTCACTGCCGTCAAAGGCAATGTCGACAGGATTACCCAAAGTGGACTTAGGCCCACCGATTTGCGCCGTTACGGCAACGTCTCCGTCAGCGCTGTCAGCATTTCCCAGGGTGAACAGTTGGCCATCCGAATTACTTGCGGCGTCACCGACATCTGAAAGGATGAGCGTGTTGCTGTCTGCCACGTGTATGACGCCGTGCAAGTTGACTGATAGTTTCTCTTTACCATCAGTGGGCGTAATAACGCGCTCAGGACCGTTTGCACCCATGTTGGCTAAGTAATCGTCATAAACGAGTACTGCACCGTCGGTTGCCGCTACGAATAAGCGGTCGGCCTTGGGATCATAGTCTGCGTCCCAAACGCTGCGCATATCGCTACCTAGATCTGTTGTTACGAAAAGAGGTGCAACATTGCCCCCCGCCTGGCTGCCAAACACTTTAATGTCTTTAGCGCCAAAATCAGTCACGATGATAACGCCTTTGGAGCTTACGACGTCCAACCCTTTAGGGGCAACGAGGCCTGTGTTAGAGCCTGTGATGGTGCGGTCTCTCGAGCTGACCCTGTCACCCGCGCGGCTGTTTGCTAGGCGGTTGACCACCAAGACACCGCCCTCGCTCGGCGTCATACCATTATCAAAGGTGAGGTAAGCGTCACCGTTTAGGTCGAACGTTATGTTCTCGGGGTTGACCGTTGCACCGGTTGTATCGAAGGCGTCCAACTTACCTGAAAGGTTAGGCTTAAGTTTCGTAACAAAGTCCGTGCCCATGTCAGGCGTATTGCTGACCGCAGCGACCATGCTTATAGCGGTCATACTGTCAATATCGGTCACGTCGGGACTGGTGACGGCAAAGTCAGCCGCTTCTGCCACGAGGGCTTCTGGTTTGGCCTCGTCAACGGCCAGGTCGGGGGCAACGTCGCCGCTAGCGCCGCCAAAAATATTGTCGAAAATAAGCAATTTATCCAGCGCTTTTTCAGCAATGCGTGCTTCGTCACCATTGATGATAATGTCAACAGGATTGCCCAACAGGGTCGCAGGACCCCGGACCACACGGCTAGGCGTGACGTGATTACGCGCGCGGCTAGCATTGCCGATAACGTAAATACTGCCGTCATCATTGACGGCGGCGTCACCGACATCAGTTATCACCAGGGTGTCGCGGTCTTCAACATAGGCGATACCGTGAAGATTGGTTGAGAGTTTGTCGCCACTGCGGTCAACGGGCGTAATGATTTTCGCTGAGCCGCGTTTACCAAAATCCATCATGATGTACTTATCAAACACGCCCACGGTGCCATTGGTCATAGCGACGAACAGGCGGTCATGTGTGGGGTCATAGGCAACGTCCCAGGCGGGAGCGGGGAGTTTGGTTGTGGCGATGGGCGCAGCATTACCACCCGCAGCCGAGCCGTAAATTTTCAGGTCTTTTGCACCAAAGTCAGCAACAATCAGGTAGCCTGCTTTTTGTGCAAGGTCGAAGCCTTTGGGCGCGACAAGCCCTGTTTTATCACCGATAATTTCGCGGTCCATACCCGCGCTATACATGTCGCCGTCTGCGCGATTACGTATTTGCGCTAAAACGCGGATACTGCTGCCCGTATCGCGGTCACCTGCGTGATAGAGGTTACCCAGAGCGTCTAGGTCGACGCCTTCGTTATTGCCAGACTCAAAGGTTTTAAGCCCCTGAAACAGTTCGTCAAAGCTGTCTAAATCTCCAGCATTGTCGGGGCCGTTGTTCGAGCCGTAAACGTTCAGGTCAAACTCAGACGTAAAACCGTCATCGGGCATTTCGCCAGGATCTTCAAATTCCATTGGGGCGGCTACTAATGACTCAGGTTTAATTTCTGTTTTGACCAGGTCGGGCATAACTTCGTCAGGGAGCGTAGCGCTGTTGGGGGCGAAGATGTCGTCGAAAACGAGCAAGAAGTCGCCCGCTTTTTCGGCGACGCGAACCTCATCGCCCGTTAAGATGATGTCTACAGGATTGCCCAAAAGGGTCCAGCGACCCTCGACCACGCGGCGGGGGCTTACGTTGCCATTTGCGGTACTGGCGTTCTCGAGTACATACAAACTGCCGTCATTTTTAAACCCTGGCTGACTAGACGTCGTAGCAGCCCCAACATCACTCACGACGAGCGTATCGGCACCAAAGTCATAAGCAATGCCGTGAAGGTTGTCAGAGATTTTCGCGCCGTCCCTGGCAGGTGTGATAATGCGGTCTGGACCGTCTGCACCGTAATTGCTCAAATAGGCGTCGAACACGCCGACGGTACCGTCTGTAAGCGCGGCAAAGAGGCGGTCCGTCACAGGGTCATAGACAACGTCCCAGGGTTTTGCTGAGAGGCTCGTTGTGGCGACAGGCGCGACGTTACCATCGTCAGACGTATTAAATACTTTCAAGTCACTAGAACCAAAGTCAGCGGCGATAATAAGTCCAGCGTCTTCAGCTAAGTCGATGCCCTTAGGCGCAACCAAAGCTGTTTTGTCACCCTTGATTTCGCGGTCAAGCGCAGCGTCAAACGCTAAGTTTTCACGGGTGTAAAGCTGCGAAATAATGCGGATGCTTGCGCCACTATCGGTGTCGCCCGCTTGATAAACGTTACCGAAACGGTCGACCTCGAGGCCTTCGTTATTGCCGCCCATAAAGACACTTTGCAATTCAAAGCTCTCGTTGAACACGTCGATATTGCCCTGGTTGTCAGGACCATTATTAGAGACATAAACGCTAAGCTCGTCGGGGTCGAAATCTGCGCCGCCCGGATTATTAATGACGATGATAACGGTAATAACCGTTTCGCCATCAGCATTTTCAATCGTGATGGTAATGGTGTTACCACCTTCGGGCAGATTGGGTATATCTATAGTGAAGGTTTCACCCGAAAGATTCACAGGTGCGGCGGGGCCGTCATTGAGCGCGTAGCTCATTTTATTAACCGCACCGTTAGTCGAACCCGCAAGGCTAAGACGGCCATTTTCCACCATCAAGGTGCAACCTGCTTGGCCGTAGGTACAAGCAACAGGCTCAGTGAATTCGATAGCAGGTGTCGCACTTGGATCAGTGGGCTGTGGTGTGAACGTATCGGTACAAGCGGTGAAGAATAAAATAAAACTAAGAATTGAAATAAGAGCCCATAGGCCTCGTCTTGGGTTTAGCGGTTTGCTGTGGTTCACCTTGTTACAACCTCCCTGGTTGCTGTTGTGTGTATAGAGCTAGCGTGGACACGTGCAGTTCTATAAGTTCCCCATATTGACTTGGAAATACAAAATCCTACAAATTTACGTTTCCCCCTTCATACTAAGTAACGCGCCTCACCCCAATTTAGATGCATGATTGGGATTGTTGGCAATAAAGATGCTAGCAATAAAAAACGAGGCTCGAACGAGCCTCGCTCACACTTAGAGATGAATTTTTTTGTTTTTAACCTACTGTTACCTGCGACCTAAAAACCGCTTCGCAGCCAGGGCAGCTAGCCCCGCCATCGCAATGCGTCCGGTCTTGCCGCTAAGGGGACTGTCTTTGCCTAAAACTTGCTCGAGTAAATCCGGGTCTTCTTGCGCCGCTTTGCGGGTCATGCGCCCGATTTGACGCGGAGAACTCGCCTCTTCTAGCGGTTGCTCGCCCTGATAGCCTGCGTAGGGGCGGCTCGGGTCGTTGTTCGCCTCACGAAATTTTTCCGCTAAGATGCGGCGCTCGTCAGGTGTGAGTTTACTCAGCGCAGCGTCATAAGCCTGCTGCATTTCTTCGTCTTCGTCGCCGTCATCGACGTGCGCCATCAGTTCGCGGTAGCGCCGCGCGGCCTCTTCATCGGAAATATCATCAGGCTTTTCCTCGAAGCGCTGGGCGAAGTCCTGATATTCAGCTTGGCGCTCCCTATCTTCAAGAAACTGCTTTAAACGTTCTGACATGATTTGCCTCCCTTTCACCCTATAGCGTAGCGGGCTCAGGTGAGTAAAATATCAGGGGAGAGAACAGTTCGCGGGATCAGTAGGAGGCTGTAGATTACCGACTTGGGTACTTACTTTTCAAAATATAAGTGTCCGTAGACTTGAATAGAGGTTTGCAGCGCGATGTCAAATACCTTTGCTAGACTCGAGAAGAAAGGAAAGGCTTATGAAGCTACTCATTTTAGGCGGCACGCAGTTTGTGGGGCGGCATCTGACTGAAGCTGCGCTGGCAAAGGGTTACGACGTTACACTTTTTAACCGAGGCAACAACGCGGACATTTTTCCCGAAATTGAGCAGCTTGAAGGCGACCGAAACAGCGACCTATCTGCTTTAGAAGGTCGCCGCTGGGACGCGGTGATTGACACCTGCGGCTACTTCCCTAGACAACTCGAGCTGAGTACAAAAATGCTTGCGGGTAAGGTCGGACATTACAGCTTTATCTCGAGCATTTCCGCCTACGCTGACCCGACAAAAGCGTTTCAAGATGAGGCGGCAGAACTCGCAACCCTCGAAGACGAAACCGTTGAAGAGGTCA
>ENA-ORXM01001779-ORXM01001779.1-marine-metagenome-genome-assembly--contig:-NODE-1779-length-28140-cov-71.964437_pt1 | contig 28140 bp, 22 predicted proteins | sample MGYA00237867_ERZ511480 | MGnify/ENA primary metagenome ERZ511480 (study PRJEB26309, sample SAMN06266103) | marine metagenome | isolation source: Algal blade | place: United Kingdom:Sidmouth, United... | reverse complement strand
CGCAAACAAAACCTCGATATTATTTCTGCCCTTGCCTCTCTCTGGCTTCCTCTTCTCGCCCCTGCTGAGTAAATACAGATGGAGAAAGAGTAAGAGAATGAGTAAGATGGTTGTTCATCTAGATTTTTTCTAACACTCGGGCCAAATCATCGCACAGATCTTCCCCGTCCTCAATCCCAACGGACACGCGAAACGCGCCGTCGCCCATATAGCGCCGATAATCCTCTTCCTGCTTGGGCGTCAGCTTAAACGACGTTTCGAGCAGGCTATCGGTTGGCATGTAAAAGAGCAAGCTGCGGTGGTGTCCCAGCGAAACCGCATAGTGGAAAATTTCGAGGGTTTTGGCAAAAACACGGGCGGCAGCAGGTCCATCTTTTGTTTGAAAGGTAAGCATGCCCGACATGTTGTGCATCTGTTCTTGGGCCAGGTCACTTTGGGGGTGCGACGCGAGACCGGGGTAGACCACACGCTCTATCTTTGGGTGATTCTCAAGAAATTCGGCCACCGCAAGAGCGGCCTTTTCGTGTGCGGCCATGCGTAACGGTAAGGTCGCCATCCCGCGCATGATCAACCATGCGTTGAAGGGGCTCAGCACGCCGCCGCCATGGCCCAACATTCCTTGCCGCAACTTTCCCATCTCGGCGGCATCATTGCCCAGCACCGCACCACCAATCGCGTCACCATGGCCGCCAAAGTACTTCGTCAGCGAGTGGATCACGTAATCTGCGCCCAGCGTAATGGGCATTGTAGCCATTGGTGTGGCAAAGGTCGAATCGACGGCCAACTTTGCACCATGGCTGTGTGCGATCTCGGCCACCGCAGCCAAATTGGTTAGACGCATAATCGGGTTGCACGGCGACTCGGCATAGACTAATTTTGTCTTCGACGTCATCGCGGCCGCCACCTCATCCAAATCGGACATGTTTACCCGCGTCACCTCAATGCCCAAATTCGCTAGGGTATCGTTTGCCAGTTCAGATGCACCCGCATAGACAATATCGCTCATCACGAGATGATCACCCATTTTAAAAAGGGAAAAGAAGAGCGCCGAAATCGCAGCCATTCCGCTAGCAAAAACAACGCAATCCGCGGCTTCTTCCAAGCTGCTCAATTTTTTTTCTAGCTGATTCAACGTAGGGTTCCCCCAGCGTGTATAAGTATATCGGGGGGCAGAATTCTCCGTATCGTTTGCTGCTTCGAGCGAAAAGCCAGCATCGGCATCGACGGCAAAAGTTGTCGACATGACAATATTGGGGCTTGACGCGCCGGTCACTGGATCGAGTGCTTCGCCAGCATGGACGGCACGGGTTTGGAATTTCGTTTTGTTTTTCATAAGCGAATTAGGGAGTGAGAGATAGAGAGAGTAAGAGATTTTGTGTTGCATGAACAGGAAAATAGAGATTGAGAAACGGTTAAGCCAATCTCTCAATCTCTGAACTCTTAATCCCTTTTTAATGCCTTTTTCGCATCCTCAACATGCGTCAGTTCGTGGGCGTGGATCGTCTCATAGTATTGCTCAATCGTGATCAAACCGCGACTGGGGTGACGACCAACTTTCTCCCAATCGTCATCTTCCAGCGATTCCATCACAGCGAGCGTTTTGGCGCGTGTTTGCTCCATTTGAGCCAGAAGCTCATCTGTGGTTGGTTCGCCCGCTCGCTCTTTTAGCCCAGCGTTCCAGCGAGCTAGATCAAAGCCATCGGGTATCGTTTCTTTGCCTTTTCGCGTCTTGTGGATCTGTACACTCATGCCGCCTTCGCTTTCCATGAGGTGCGTCATAATTGTGTGGATGGTCCAGTCGTTCCCTTCGCTAAAGACGATTTTTTGCCAATCATCTTTGCTGAGGGTGGCGACAAATTCGTTGAGCGCGGCGCGCGATTCCGCGAGTTTGTCGCGCCAGTGGGCTTTCTTTTCGTTGGACATGGGTTTCTCCTGATTATGTTTTTTGATTCTCTAACTGCCGACCTGTTGCCAAGGCAATTTCACCGCAATGTGGACAATATGGACCGGGCCGCTTGAGCAATTGTATACCATTTGTAAGCGGTTTGGTGCAGTATGGACAGTGTAACTCGTGTTTGGTGTATGCGCGCCACTGTCGCCAGTTGCTGATCAAGTAGAGGATGCCCAGAAAAATGATTATCCACAAGACGTTGGCAAAACCGTAATAGATCAGCGCGAGTTGGATCAGCACGCCCGCAGCCACCAAAGCCAACAAAATTATGCTATCGCGTTTAACATCGGCGCGGGCGGCGCGTTGGGCTGCCAGTGTGATCGGGTTGAGGGTGAGCAGTTTGTCTGCGGGATCGTTTTTCTGTTTGTTGGTCAATGATGCCTCGTTGTTTGTCGGGTTGGGTTATAATATGACATTTGTCAATCCGTAGGAACTTGGGGATGGCGACACACCAGATTGTCGTTGCCCACAGACAGCGTTCCGCCGTTCCCATGTCTGCACGAACGAATTAACAGTGCCATCTGCCAACCGCGCGGGCTGTAAAAGGCCATCAAATCTCGTTCGTGCGGACACGGAGTTGGTGGAATGATCTATTGGTGAATGGCAATGTAGTGGGACGCCAACCCCATGTTCCTACGGATTTACGATTAACTTGCGCAAAATCGGCTGCACATCCCATAGGGACGGGAATACGTAGGCGGACAGCTCGACTATTTCAGCGGATGGCTGCTTCATGTCGGGGATTATGATTGGCGTCATGCCTGCGGCGTGTGCGGCGCGGATCCCGGCTTCGGAATCTTCGAGCACGATGCAGTTGACGGGCGGAATTTTTAGGCGTGCAGCGGCTTCGAGAAAGATATCGGGTGCGGGCTTGCCGTTGGCGATTTCGTTGCCGCAGACGATAATCGAGAAGCGATCCAGCGCATTGACGATGGTCAATTTTTTGAGTGCGGTGGGTCGCGCGGTAGAAGTAGCGACGGCTTTGGCAATGCCCAGTTCATCGATCAGATCATAGAGTTCGAACAGCCCAGATTTTGTCGGGATGCCTTCGGTGTCGATGAGATCATGCATGATCTGCTGCTTGCGTTCATAGAGTTCGTCGAAAGGGAAATCCACGCCAAATGCCTCTTGGAAGACGAGTTTTGTATCGTTCCGCGTGCGACCGACCGCTTGCACGTAGGTCGCGTCGTCGAATTCGTACCCGCCTTCTGCTCCGGCCAACTGCCACGCACGTTGCGCGATGCGTTCTGTATCGATCATCAGGCCATCCATGTCGAAGATCACGGCTTGAATAGTGTTCATGCATCCTCTCCTGACTCATCTTCAGCATCGTCAATCTGTTCGAGATCCACAGCCATTAAATAGCCGCGAGCGCGCTCGGTTTTAGGAAACTGGTAGACTAACTTCCAAAAATTAGGACCATGGTTGGCTTCTATCAGATGGGCGAGCTCGTGAACGATCACATAGTCTTGCACAAAAGCGGGCATAGTGGCGAGCCGATGCGATAGGCGAATGGTCCCTAGGCTTGGTGTACAGCTTCCGTGGCGCTTCGCTTGGTTGGTGACCCATTTGATGGATTTCCATTTGAGCTTGCCGCCAAAGTATTTTTTGTTTAGCTCTTGCGCACGTTTATTTAAGCCGTTGTCATCTAGATTTTTTTTCGCCTGACGTTTTTCAAGTCGTTTGCGAATATTGTCGATGTGCGGCTGTAATTCTGCGTCGCTCATGCTGGCTGGCGCGCGAATTTCGAGTACACCATTGATAAGGCGACCTTGGACTGTTCGTTTACGGTTGCTGCTGCGGGTAATGTTGATTTTCATAAAATGGTATATATTTTAGCGTGCGGCTATACTATTCAGAAGAAATATTTGTATAACTTTAGGCGTCTTATAGTTTACATGGCCTACGAAAGTGACTATATAAAGTAGTGTGATAGTGCGAATTGTGTATGGGGATAGGTCAATTTTGACAGATACCTGTTAGTGACTTTTGGGAATATATTACGTCTTTATATGTACTAAGCCAAATCAAAGTAGCTCCACTCATGCACAATTTGAAATAGTTTTTAAATATTAAATAGCTCACACAGTAAGGTTACATTGCAGATGAATAGCTCCCCCCGCTTCATTAATACATATATAACTAGCTCCCAGAATCATGTGGGTAAAATGCGCTTTTTTTGTGTCTTTTTAAGCATTTTACTTCTGTTAATTATCACTTTAATGCTCGCCATATTAAGCGAGCCAAATCACGCAAATGCAGAATCTGATACTGCTGTTGCACTGTTGTCAGCAAATGCACCTATAGCAAGTACGGTTTCCACTGCCGTTCCGTCTACAACTGCATCCACTGCTGCTACTTCAACAGTAACAGCAACTACAACAGCAACTCCAACTATAACAACGACTCCGGTAATAACTGCTACACCTGTTGGTGCGAGCGTTCCTTTTAAGCTATATTTACCGGTAATGCGAGGCGGCAACTATCGTACGTTTATGCCATTTATGTATTCAGTTAGAAATATTGTAGCGCCGACTATAACGGTGCAGCCTACACCAATTTTTATCACTCAGCCAACACAAATGCCAGCACCTGTACCAATCAATACGCCGACGATTGTATTTACCTTTACACCTACTGTTAATCCTAGCGCAACACCAAGCCCGACCCCAACGCCGGATCCTAGCGTGGTACCATCACCAACTGGATCGACGACAATGCCAACCCCACTTGTGGATCCGCCATTAGGGAAGAAAGGTCCATGTGCCGCAGATGAGTTGACCGATTTGACGCAAGTGGAGATTGTTGCTGCCGTTAAAATGAATCGTGGGTGTGCCGAGCCGCTAGTCGATCTATTGATTGATGACCCAGATGGCTACTTTGACGCTTTTTATGACTTAGTGCCCTCCGTTGAAGCAACCGAAGATTTGTGGTTTGCGGTGGACACGCAGATGCGGGCCGGTAATTTTCGCTTTGAAGGTGTACACGTCGAAAGTTTGTGGACTAATCTCCCCGATGCGGTTGACGCGTGCGTAACGCGCAGACGCTGTGCCGACTGGGAGACATACATCATTATTCCGCTGTTGGCTGGCGAGATGTATCAATGCCCAGAGCTAACCGAACTTGACTCGGCTGCACTGCTAGAGAGCGTACCGTATGGCGATTATTTTTGCACCGAGAATACGGCAACAGAGTTGGCACTGTTAGCAGACGAAGCAACTATTGACGGCTTGTTGACTATTGCTACGCAGGGCGAGTTTGGCTGGTCGCGGCGTAATGGGTTACGGGTATTGGGCCGCTTTGCCGAACTTGGCGCAGATCAACCGGCGGGTAAACTGATGATTGAGACAGTCGTTGACGATGTGAAAGCAACTATTCTTGAACAATTGCTGGCTGAGCGCAATGAACCTGCGCTACAAGATCTGATCTGGTTGACAGATTCACACTATTTTCCCTTCTTTGATGCACAACCTCTTTTTGAACGACTGGTGATTGATTCATCAATGGGCGAGTTGACGACCTTTCGTGCAATGGCGGGGGTTACGCGACTGCTTGCGACCAAGGATGGGCTAGAACAGCGGGATTTAAACTTCGTTCTGGAACAGCTCAATGCAACCATGCCGTTTATTCGATCTCAAGCCGCGCGCACGCTTACTGTGCTAGAACCGAGCCATGTTTCTGATAAGTCGAAACGTGATCAAATTAAGGCATTTTTAACGCAGCGTCTTACCTTTGAAGAAAATTTTATGGTTGAAGTGGCGCTACAAGAGGCGCTTGACTTATATGCTGGCACAAATGATTTGGAAACCTTACGTGAAAAATTTGAAGCTGAGCATCTTGCTGCAACGCTTACGGAAAAGCCGATAACGATCCGTTCGGGGCTGCCAGATGAAGAACTGCCGCAGTATTTAACGTTGATGCAGCAGACAGAATCTGCCTTCTTTGACACACTTGGCGCTCCCTTTGATACACCGGTAGAAGGAGACTCGACCGAAGCGATGACGTTATTGCTTTTTGAAACACGCCCGGCTTATCAAGAATATATGGATGCATTTGTGGGCTTTGGTTCGCAGGCCGGTGGTCTTTACATCGAAAAGGATGCAACGCTTTATACTTATCAGCGTACGCCAGAAGAGAGCAGCTTTACAATCGAGCATTTAGTGCAGCATGAGTTTACACATTACCTAAATGGGCGCTATGTTTTCCCTAATTTGTGGACGGATCCTGGCTTTCACGATCAGCCAAAGGGTTGGATTGATGAGGGAACGGGTGAATATTTTGGACTTACTCTCTTCGAAGAAGATGGTTCGTTTACGCAGCCGCTTGCCGATGCGCGACTTGATACAATTTGTAGCAGCAGCGGAACCCATACAAGCTTGTCAGAGTTGATTAACCGTCGCGCTGGCTATGACCAGCCGGGTGTTTTTGATTATGACTATGCATGGGCGTTTATGTATTATCTTTTTCAACAGCGGCCTCCGGTTGCATTAAAGATTTTTGACGCCTATCGGGATGAATCTTATGCGGTCGAAGAATTTGTGTCGATTGCGGGTGTTCCGGCAAAAACATTAGAGAGTGCTTGGCATAGCCTAATGGATGACTGGTGCGATAGCCGCGACGAATTACAGGCTGCGGGCTCGGCAACTATGAGCGCGGCACACCATACGCACGAGTCGCATATCCTATCGCACATAGGCGGGATCTATACGATGCCGCTGCCGCCTGTAAACGCAACTGGACGAACTAATGATGAGGAAGAGGTGATTCGCCTAATAACGAGCGAGTAACGAGTACGCAATGGATGCGTTCGTGACAAGATCTGAGCGAACGTACCCATTGCATGCGAGATGAAAAGTATATTTTTTTCATCTCGATATACAGCTGAAATTGCCATCCTTTTTGAGGGCAAGTGGTGTAATTTTGGTCTGCCGTCCATTTGAGCGTTTTGAGTCTTCTAAACAATATGTAGAACACATCCGCGACAAATGACCGAGGTGTTTCGCCATCGGTTTGTTATACATTATTGTGGATAATCTGTTATCTTTAGTTCACACTGACTGTTCATTTTGAGATCGTCTTCATTTTGCATGTAGCGAGAGAAAATTCATCAGTAAAAATAGCCCCCGTAAAGTTCTTATCTGCCGACTTAATGGTTTTAGCCGACTTGGTGGCTTTAGCACATTATTTTTCGGTGCGCTCTCTGCTGTATTTGTTTTGCTTCACTTTTTTGCCTACACAGATCAACCGATAATCAATGCCGCGGAACTTTTTGAGGATGGCCCACACTTTGTTTATTTGCCTTTTATTGAGTCTAAAGAATTAAGCCCAGGTGTTTCAGATGTACCAAAACAGTCTATAACTGCAACACTATCTTTTGCTGTAACAAAGCGTGCAACGGCAACGAGACAAAAGGTTACTGCGCCAAGTGTAGCGACGCAAACGCATGTCCCTTTAGCAACAGTCACACCAACTTTGCTTTCGACTTCTGTTGATTTTCTGGAACCACCTACTGCGATACCTGCCGCCACGCCACTAATAATTACACCAGTAATAGCCACGCCAGCATTAACTGACGTCGCTGTGCAAACGGTTACAGCTACATCGACTGATATTGTCACTAGCACCTCAACGGCAATAACGCCAATATTGACAGCATCGGCTGTGCCTGCTGCAACAACGCCTGCTGCTTTTACACAAACTTTGGTCCCAACGGTGTCTACGGTTACGCCCACTGTTACTGCGGCAATAACACCTGCTACCGCTGTTGTAACTGCTATCACCCCTGTTGCTACGGGATCGCCAACTGCAACAACTTCGCCAACTGTTTTGCCAACTAGTAGTGAGGTCGTTTTTACGCCAACTCTTTTGACACCAACTCTTTTGACACCAACTCTATTGTTGCCAACGGGAAGCGCCACGGTGGGTACCATTCTGTTGCCTGCTACGTCGACGCCAACATCGACCCCCATACAGGTGATGACGCCTGAGCCGACATCGACTGCAATTGTGGTAAATGCTGCATGTTCCACAAATGATTTGTCAACTCTTTCTACAGGCAAAATTGTGGCAAAAGTACAAGCTGATCCTGATTGTGCCGAGCCGCTGGTCGCATTGTTGATTGATGATCCCGATCCATATTTTGCTGCATTTTATGAGCTGGTGCCGTCGATAGAGGCGACCGAGGTACTTTGGTGGGCGGTATATGGCTCGATGAGTAAAGGGGATTTTCAGTTTAGCGCCGAGCATGTGGAAAATTTGTGGACGAATTTACCCGTTGCGGCTGCCGCCTGTATGGATCACGCACGGTGCCCCTTTTGGTATTCGTATATGGTGGAGCCACTGTTACGCGGCGAACTGTACCGCTGCCCAAATGTAGAATCGCTGGATCCCGCCGCCTTGCTGGAGAGCGTTCCGTATGGGAATTACTATTGTACGGCGGATACGGCGAACGCACTGGTGCCATTGATTGATAAAGCCGGTATCAGTACATTGCTAACGATTGCCACCGAGCAACGAGAAGGTTGGTCGCGACGGAATGCTCTACGAATTTTGGGGCGCATTGCCGAGCGCGGTGCAGCTGATCCGGCAAGCGCGCTGGTGCTTGATACGTTGGCTGAAGATGTGAAGTCGATGCTGCTCTCGCGGTTGGTGATTGAACGAAGTATCTATGCGCTGGAGGATCTTGTGTGGGTTGCCGATTCGCACTTTTATCCACTGGTTGATGCGCAGTCTGCGCTAGCGGATATTGTGCAAGACGTGACGCTTGCCGATACGGTCACCTTTCGCGCAATGGCCGCTATTACGCGCTTGTTGGTGGCAAAGGATCAGCTGTCGCAGCCGGATTTGGATTTCGTGCTTGAGCAGCTAAATTCGACTGCACTTTATATTCGGTCACAGGCCGCACGTACGCTGGTTGTATTGAATGCGGCTCATGTTTCTGATTTTGGCACAATAAAAGGCAATGCAGAACGTAGTCAGATTACAGCGGCTCTTGCCGATAGGCTTGAGGTTGAAGATGACTTTATGGTACAGATCGCGCTGCAAGAGGCACTTGATCTTTACGCCGATACCGATATAGTTAGTCAGATGCAGGCCAAGTACGAAGCGGAAAATTTGGCTGCAATACTGGAAGATGCGCCAATCACGATTCGCTCTGGTTTGCCGCAAGAAGAGTTGTCGCCATTTTTAGCACGTATGCAAAGCACGGAAAGAGCGTTCTTTAGCACGTTAGGTGATTCGTTCCGTACGCCGGTTGAGGGAGATCCAACCGAGGCGATGACATTATTGCTTTTTGAAACGCGGGCCGCTTATCAGCAATATATGGATGCTTTTGTGGGGTTTGGTGCGCAAGCAGGTGGGTTGTATATTGAGCGCGACGCGACGCTGTATACGTATCAACGAACGGCAGAGGAGAGTAGTTTTACAGTTGAACATCTGGTGCAGCATGAATTTACTCACTATTTGAATGGTCGGTATGTTTTCCCTGGTTTGTGGACCGATCCCGAGTTCCACGAACAGCCAAAAGGCTGGATCGATGAAGGAGCGGCTGAATATTTTGGGCTGACAATCTTTCCTAAAGACGGTGGCTATTCGCAGCCACTTGCTGACGCTCGATTAGCAACACTTTGCAACGGCCCTGCTCACACTGCTTTAGAAGTGTTACTCAACCGTCGCGCTGGTTATGATGAGGTAGGCATATTCGATTACGATTATGCGTGGGCGTTTATGTACTACTTGCAGCAGCAACGACCTCCGATTGCGTTGAAGATTTTTGATGCCTACCGAGATGAATCTTATGCGATTGAAGAGTTTAATTCGGTTGCGGGTGTCTCTGTGGAATCATTAGAAAGCGCTTGGCATAGCGCAATGGATAGCTGGTGTGATAGCCGCAACTTGGTACAGACCGCTGGTTATTCTGAAGAGGTGGAGCACAATACACACGAATCAGAAGTTATCAATCATCGTGGGACGATCTATACGCTTCCGATGCCGCCGGCCCAATCCACAGATGGGCTGGATGATGATGATAAAGTCATTCGTTTAATTACTAACGAGTGATTTTATGGGAAACTTGCGCCTAGTTTGGAAAGTTCGACTACTGCCTCTTACTGGACAGTATCAGATCGAACGATATTGTTCGTCACATCGAGCCTTTGCAAGTAAATTGTCACGAATATTATTAGAATCATTCGCTACAATTGTATCATTTGGCTCTTAAGAAATATTGTAGATATGTTGGAGATATATAGGCGCTGATTTGGTATAATCAGCTAATATAATTTCTGGGTAAATTTTACCTTTCACTACTCCATTAACTTTTAAAAGGAATTACCAGTGCAAAACGAAAATTTTTTTTCTCAAAATAGCGCCCTGATGGATTCAGAGCTAAAGGTCTATGCACGGATTATCTGGCGCTGGCTATGGCTGATTCTTTTGTGTACCATAGCAGCAGGGATCGTTGCCTATCTAGTGAGCATTTATTCCACACCTGTCTATCAGGCATCGTCGACGGTGCTTATCAGCGTAAAGCGTGGTGCCTCATCAGATTCTGTTGATATTTGGGCTAGTGAAAGAATTGCGCGCACTTATTCGCAGTTGATGACTCGAGACGAAACAATTGAAACGGTTGCAAACACAATTGCTCAATCGCTCGAAGGCTTTAACCTAGAGGCATTCAAGACTGAAATAACTGATATTAATGTAACACCTGTGCGCGATACGCAGTTAATCAAAATTACGGTTGAGGGTGTCTCTCCATCTTTGGCTGTGCGCGTTGCGGATACGTTGCCAGCTATATTTATTGAAGAGATGAAACAAGTCCAAACTGAGGATTATGCTGGTACCAAGGCTAGTTTGGAAAATCAGCTAGGGGTATTGACGGAACAGATTGATCAGACTCGAAATGCAATTGCTTCATATAGTGACTCAACAACTGCACGAGAAGAAGTTGAATTAGCTAGACTAAATAATCAGCTCACAACGACTGAAAATAATTACGCCCAGATATTTAGCAGGCTAGCTGATATCGAACTTGTCGAAGTGCAATCCACAGACAATATTTCTCTTGTGGAAAGAGCGGTTTTGCCTGAAGCACCCATCCGGCCGCGTACGTTGATCAACACGCTGCTGGCTGCAATTGTTGGTGGAATGATGGCGCTGGGTTCTATCTTCTTGATGGAATATTTGGATGACAGAATTAAATCACCGCGTGAACTTGCGAATATTACAAACGCCCCATTGCTTGGCGCTGTTACTCGCATTCCACAAGCTGTTGCCGATAGAACTGGAAGCACCAATACGAATTCGCTTATTACAGTACGTGAACCCCGTAATCCAATTTCGGAGTCCTATCGCGGTATTCGTACTAATCTTCAATTTGCAAATGTAGACAGCAATATACGCTCTTTGATTGTAACAAGCGCTATCCCTAATGAAGGTAAAACAACAACTGCGGCTAATTTGGCGATTGTGATGGCGCAATCTGGCATGAAAGTTGCTGTTGTGGATGCCGATCTGCGCAAGCCTAGTCAGCATAAAATCTTCGGTATTCCTGCAAAAACTGGTTTGATGAATGCACTTTTTAACGAAGGTGTATCGCCATTACGTTTTGCCGCTCAGGGTTCTATTACAAATTTATCTGTAATTCCATGTGGAAAGCGTCCGCCTAATCCATCAGAAATTATTGGCTCTCAACGTATGCGTAACCTAGTCCAACAGTTGCAGAAAGAGGTCGATATTGTTATCTTTGATGCACCGCCTCTCTTGGCGGTAACAGATGCTCAAATTTTGTCCACTCAAGTAGATGGTGTACTGCTTGTTACCCGCCAGGGAACGGATCGCGGCGCTGTTGCACGTGCTGTTGAATCTTTGGAACAAGTGAACGCTCGACTGCTGGGTATGGTGATGAATAATATGCGCCGAACGGCTTCGGATGAATATTACTACTACGAGTACTATTACACCGACAATGATGACGGTAATGAAATCAGCAATGAGGTCATCGAAACATTAAAAACTCAACCAGTTGCACATTACAAAGGACCAGAGGTTGCAGGCGCAAATGGTGGCTATTATGCCCCACAAAATGGTCAGCCAACCGGTACGCAAACGTACGAAAGTTAAACCTGGCGATTAGATTTACCTAGAAAAACGCGTAAGCTTTGTAGATTCTTATAGATACAACATTTAAAACTTGTACAGTAGATCCTGCTAAAAAAAGAGGGTTCACTGTACAAGTTTTTTAAGTAGTCTGTTCTAGTAGAAAATGTTGCAAAACATACATGGTCAGCCCACTAGCCAAAATGAAACGGATTTAAACAATGCGATCAGTATTAATTGTGTGCAAAGCGAACCAATGTCGGTCGCCCGTTGCAGAAGCAATTTTTAGAAATTATGTGAAAGAATTTGATGCCGAGTCAACTTGGATGATACGCTCTGCGGGTACTTGGGCGACAACCGGACGTTCCGCTGTGCGCAAGATGATCATGGTGGCAAAAGAGCGCCAGCTTGACTTAAGCCAGCATCGCTCTTCACGGATCGATGATATTCTGCCATTATCCATCTTTAAACTCATTCTCACGATGGAAGTCGGCCAGAAAGAGGCTTTGCGGTCGGAATTTCCGGAGATTGCTGATAGAGTCTATACGCTCAGCGAGATGACGGGCTTTGAGTATGATATAGAAGATCCTATGAGCAAGTCATTAGACGAGCATAGAGATGCATTGCTTGAAATTGAGCAGTTGATTGCTGATGGATTTGGTCGCATTATTGAACTCGCTTCATAGGCAATTGCGCTGGATCTGTACCCCAAAATATGTAAATGACTTTGTCTAATTAAGTGTACTAACGCCATCTACACACAATTTGGAAACAGTCTCATTGAGTTGAGTGCATTGTGTAGCCACTGAGATAGCAATGTCACTAAGTTAAATTCTAGTCGAATCGATGATCCGAAAGAGGTTAGCCCTTAATATGCCAGCTAGGCCAGAGGTGTCGCAAGCAAATGCTTCACAAACGATTACTTCGCAAACATTAGACCGTTGGGAGCAGTGCAGCCCCTTGACTAAATGGCATTGACTGAGACATTAAAAGCGATAACAAAAGAGGGACTCTCTCGTTCGAGAGAGTCCCTCTTTTGTTATCGCTTTTTTGTTGTATAATCTGTACTGAGTGCTGTGTATATTTTGCAAATTAAAAAAATTCTTTAGTTAAGGCCATTCCAGAAAATGAAATATACAGCTCGGCTGCAAGCTATTTGAGAAAAACCGCTGAAATCTGTATAACTAATTTTCTGGATTAGCCTAACGCTCTACAACAACTTCGCCTTCAGTTAAACCCAAAACAATTTCTACAGATTCATCATTCTGAACCCCAATTTCGACATCTACAGCTGTCTGTTGACCAGTTGAATCCTGTACGTAGACGTATCGCTCGTCTTGTACCCCATACAGTGCCGTAATTGGAATAAGCAGCGCCTGTTCTTTACTTGCTAATGCCACTTGAACATCGACGCTTATACCTTCGATTAGCTTGGATTTGTCAGAATCGTTGTCGATAGAAACTTGTGTAAGCGTACCGACGCCAGAACCAAACGGACGAGGTAAAGAGTCGATTTTGCCTTCTATAAAGTCATCTGGATTATTCGATCGAAGAATTGTTACAGGCATACCTTCTGTAAGCTCTTCTAGTTGACTAAGTGAAAGGTTCAGTTCAACGCTAAGAGAATCTGGTTTGATTACACGGGCGACAGCGGAATATGCATTGGCTGCAATTTCTTTATCATCCTCGGTAAGCGTAATAAACCGAACCTCGCCATCAAATGGAGCGCGAATTTTTGAGTCGAGCAAAGATTGCTGTACACGCTTAAGATTCAGCTCTGCGCGCTGTAGATTCAGTTTTATAACTGGATCAATCTCATCTTCAATCTGCACAAGGGAAAGCTCCGCTTTTTCGACCTGTAGCTCTTGGATCTTTAACCCTTCTTCAAGCCGATAGCCCGCACTAACAATTTGGTCGGGGTCGCCAGAAAACCTTTCTCTGTATGACTCTAATGCAAGTTCTGCAATATCAAGATTTAGCTCTGCCTGACGCCTATTGAACAATAATCTCTGTTCCGCATCAGCCAAATTTTCTTCTGCTATCTCTACCCCAATAAGTGCAGACTCAAGATCGATATTGAGTATGGTCGTATCTAACTCAGCGATCAGCGTATCTTTTTCAACAAGATCGCCATCTTCAACGGCTACTTTTGTCACGCGCCCGCTGCGCCGAAAGAAAAGATCTTCTTCCTCTGCGACCGCTACTTTGCCCGAATACGAAGCATAAGCGGAGATATCACCTAGTTCTGCCGTGTAAGTACTTGTGGTTAAACTGTTTGTAGAACCTGTAGCTGGTAAAGGAATTGGTGTTGGTGCTGGTTGTTGATTAACTAACCCACAGCCTGATATTAATAACACAGGTGTGAGCAGCAGCGCCCCAATCTTCGACCACTTCAATCTTATACCTAAATATTTTGTTTTAGATTTGTTTTTTTCGTCTGAATTCATATAAATTCTCTATTTTGCTAGTATGAAAAATAGCGCATTTTAATGCTATTTATTCATATAGAGTATGGTTTACGTTATCTGTTGTATGCTTGAATCATTATAGTTATCGATGGATAGACTTTCAAGCGAAAGATATTACAGTTTGCTGATTGCACGGCCTCATTGGCATAGGAGTGTTGATTTGAATTCGTTTGCTCGTCCTACTGCCAGATAAATGTACCTTCTTCTATTATGCGTGAATCAGTATTATTCCCGACTCGAATAGTTAAACTTAATGGATCGGTACCAGCTTGGCGTCTAACAATTAGGCTATATGCTTCAGGTGTAATAGAGGATGGGAGTTCATATTGAAAAATGACTTCGTGTTCCTCACTGGGTTTCATTGTGAAATATCCCGCAAAGACCTGCGTATTTCCCTCACCAACTTGACTTGTTATGGAATTAGCATCAACCCCAGAAATATTGAGCAAATTGCTTCCTTGAGGAACATATAACCTAACATAATCAAAATAGCAGCGGTCAGTCATATCGTTATAGGACCTTCCATAGCGAGGCGTGATATCGCATCGCTGCCCGCTGCCTGCTTGACTTTGATGCTTATAGCGGATCCGTGCTTTTACCGTGGCTGGTTCGCCGGAACCGTTTTCCCAGTTTACCTCATAGTCAATCCGACGCTGCATTACATGATCAACTTTGTTATAGCCTAAATTATTATCAACTAGCGCAAGGTAATCCATATCGAACTCAGCGCGGATATTGCCATTCCAATCTAATTCTGCCAACTGTTCTGCCGCCACAGGATCATTTACCCATATCTGGATCGATCTCTCTGCTAATGCTTTCTGGACAGCCTTTACCAGCCGAACATAATCCACGTTGCCGTCTTTAATCCGTGTGATTGCGGCTTCACCCAACAAGGGCATAAAGTCTTTACGCCGACTCCACCAGTCGTCTAAATCACCATCTTCTTGAATCTGATCATCTTCTTGGCTCTGAGTTTCTTCTGCGCCCGGTGTTCCTTCTTGCCAGAATAATTTTAATTGCTCAATTATATTATCTTGGCTAATTGGCTGCTCGACACCCGATAGCCGGATTGGACCAATACCCCCCATTAGTGTCTGTACCGCATTCAAATCGACAGATATAACGCCGTCAACATAGACCCCTTCATCCAACCCATAGATTGTACGCGCAAGCTGTGCTGTGGTAGGAAAGTCCGGCGACCAGTTTACATCGCGTAAGAACATGAGATCGATTCCGAGATATCGCTGCATTGCCTCTGGAGCCCAAGGGTGATCAACCTCATTGTTTGCGATTTTGTAACTGTCGCTAAAATTGAGTTCTGCAATATCTCCTTTTTCGACACGAAGAGAGCCAATTGCCGTAATGAAGCCACCCGTTGCACGTAATTCGTGATTGTTTTGAACCAGCAATAGATAGGTACGCGGTTCATCTATTCCAGCCAACTGCGGAAATGATGGCGCCAACTTTAATATCGGTCCAAGCAATTCGCCGAAGGATTTGATATCACTCAATTGTGCCGATATTGATGGGATCATACCAGCAAGAGGTAGCTCCGATAGTAACACATTGGTTGCATCGGCTTGCTCTGCTAATGCCGTTAGTTCAGCGGTCGAGCTTTTTGCAACTTCTGCCAAACGTATAAACGCTGGCTGATTCACGCTGCTGGCAAGGGATGGCCCTGTGATGGCAATTCCCTGATCTGCTATATTAAGATACTCTTTGCCTACATTTAGTAACTCTGGTAGGTTGGCTAAGGTCGTTCCGACTGATGTAACGCCCGAAAGCTGGCGCAGCAATGGAGATAGTGGACTAATTTGGCTATCTAGTCCTTGTAGCGATTGTGAAGCGTTGAAAACGGCTTGTTGCATTGTATGTATGTCGCCGCTGGCAAGGCTGCTTTGGGCTACATCCTGTAACTTGTTGATGCTGCTATATGTCTGCTGCGCGGCGATGCCTATGCGTGCGCCTTTATAGAGTACTGCAAGTAGTAATAAGAGTAGTATGATCCCTAGCAGGCGACGCCCTATACTAGAACCTTTGTGTTGGGATCGTCTTCTGCTAGATTTTGATCGTCTTTTGGATCTGCTCATATGATTTCGTACTTATTTGTTCTATTTTATACTTTTTTTCTTGAAGATGAAGTAGGACATAAGTGCTAGTAAAATGATGTTCTATGGCCATTTCAGGAAAATAAATATAACGTGGAGAGTGCATTCTTTAACAACAATATTTTCTGGAAAGGCTAATTTTCTGGAAAGCCTAAGTAAATGCGAATGGATTAGAATTTGTATTTTCGAACATGTGCGTGATAAAAATCTTCGCTTTCTACTGTGTCGCTATTCTCTTCTAACCATCTTTCCATAAATCTTTTTTGATCCCACATTGGCGTTTCGCTATAAATTACCCAGACCGTTTGAGCGTCGCCAATAATTTCTTTCATCTGCGTATTGACCTCTGCTACAACTTGCTCCTCTGGCAATTCATTATTGCGATTTGTGTATAGGCCATCTTTCCAGTTGCCAAGACGTTCTGTGCTGCCGTCAAACGGGTGAGTTCCCCTATCACTGCTATAGTAGCGATAGCTATATTCGGTATGAGGGATCTGTAAGATGAGTAATTCATCAAGCTGACGCCGTTCGGTTACGTACAATATGGCACTGCGTAAATCATATTTACTGGTTGTTGTTTTTTGTTGCCAACCGACGTATCCCCAAAACACAAAGAGATAAATTATTAGTGATGCGGTCAGGGGTGTAGACAATTTTGCTGCATTTCGCCAAACAGCCTTTAATCCCAGTGCTAAGATCATCATAGCTGCTGGCGCTATCCAAATGATGTATCGATCGACAAAAACAGGTTGTCGTATGCTCAATAGATAGATGAAGCAAATGGGAAAAAATAGCCAGCTTACGATTAGCCCAAATCTATGCCACTGGTTGAGATGATTCAATGAGTGGGGGGCTGCATTTAGCGATGATCCAATCATCGAATTTTTGGCCGCTGACGTTTCCTTACTGCCTGTGCCTGCCTCTGCTTTCACGGATTCGCTCAACTCTATCGCTTGCTTAACCCCACCGGACTTTGTGGCAGCCCAAATTTCGCTAATACCCAATAGCAGCCCAGCTAATCCCAAAAAGAAAATTGGTGCCAGCCATATAGGATCTTCGAGTCGCTCTAATGATACATGTTCTGGCCCGCGACTTTGGCTAAAGAGAAGCTTTTTTAGCATGGATTGTAGCGGTACAAATGTAAAGAGCGTGCGCTTTTCTGTGGAGACAAGCATCTCCCACTGCCACCAAATCATTGGTAAATAGGGCAGGGTGAGGCCGCTAAGTGCTAGGGCGTACCCTTTCCACTGTTGTCGACTTTGAGGCCATGCAATGAAAAACCAGAGGAAGTGCAGCGGGATGATGAGCACCATTAATAAATGGCTGTATATAGAGATGCTGGTCGTGACCAAATATGCAACCCAATATTTGCTTTTGCCTCGGTTTATTCCTTGTAGCCAAAACCAACTGGAGAGCAATGCTAATGTTACGATGAGCGCATACATTTTGCCTTCTTGCCCATACCAAAGTTGGTAAGGGTTGATAGCAAGGAAAAGTGTGGCTGCTAATGGAGCCAAACGATTGGCAATATCTCGGCTTATAATATCTCGGCCTAAACTATCCTGACCGAATTTGGATGGACCGACATGTTGATCTCGCTCCTCGTTTTCTTGTAGAAGACCAGATCTTTTGCTCCGATAGGGCGAATCAACCAGCAATCGGGCGACTTGAAAGATCAGCGGGATGCTTAATGTGCCCGCAAGCGCAGATGGGAAGCGTAGTGCGAATTCGCTTGAACCGACGATTCTAAACCATGGACGGAGGCTTAAGAAATATAGTGGACCATTTTGAGCCGCTTGTTTAAACATGGCAGCTGTTTCTGCAAGCGGGCGTAGCGCAAAGAAGATTGCATCAACTTCATCGCGCCATAAACTCTGCTCGGTTATTCCGTGTATGCGCAGTGCAAACGCAATCCAGATAAGTAGAATTAGGGCAATAGATACGCTCTTACGCATGGTTTAAAGAATCCATAGTTATGGTAATGAGGGCGGCCAATTGTCGTCTTCATTGTCGTCTTCATTTTTGTCAATATTGAAATCATCTTCATCTAAGCTGGTTGTATGTCGCGTGAGCGCGCTGTCAGCAGAATAGGCAGAATAGCGCTCAGTTTCATTGTTAACCCCAATCTGTTCATTTTCGGTGAACTCTGCTTCGTCAAAACTATCATTTATCATTGGGGTTGTGCTGGCACTCGAAGAACGTTGCAGTGGTGCAATCGTACGCGCTGTTCGAATAAGCTGAAAGCGATTTTTCTCCTGTTGCCGAAAGAATAGACCGGCGAATAGACCTGCTACGCCAAAAAAGAGCACTGAACCACATAAGAACCAGAGCGCACCAAACGTTGCAATTAAAGATGTAAATAAACGTTCAAAAAGTGTTGGAAATCGGGCCAAAAAGTTTTCGGTTTCAGGCGATAATCGGTTCGAGTCTACTAATAAGGCATCACTCTGTGAGTTCGTCAATGCGGATGCGACCAATTCGCTATCAAGTGAGTTAAGATCAAGCGAATTGAGATTAAGTGAATCAGGGTTTACTAGGTAAATGGTCGTATTGCCGATTGTAATACCTTTTGACTGGCCAACCATAAGCGCTTGTGCTGTCATTTGTACCGATAGGGGCTTGTTTTGCCCAGGGGTAACTGTTCCTTGTATATTGGCCAAATCAAGATCGCTTTCTGGCAGGCTAGCGTTTTCATCACTATTATCTGCAATACTTTCTACTTGATCCTCTGACGGATTCTCTGAATCCTCTACACTTTTATCGGGATCATTTTCATCAACCGCAATAGCAGTTGGTGTTTCAGTTGAGAACGGCGTTTCGGCTGGGGTCGGCGTTTCGGTTGGTATAGGCGTTTCAGTTGGGGGCGGCGTGCTGCTTGGTGTTGGTGTTGTTGTAAAAGTTGGCGTTGGCGTAAGGGTCGGGGTAGAGGTTGGTGTTGGGATCGGTGTATTTGTCCCTGCTGGGGGCGCTTGCGCTTCGCGAATTATTCTCGGTGTTGGCAAGGGTGATACCACTGTCGGCGTGAACGTTGCCGTTGGCGTTATTGTGGGCGTCTGTGTAGGAAGTGGTGTCCGTGTTGATGTGCTGGTTGGTGTAAAAGTTGGAAAGTCTGTAATGGTTGGAATCGGTATTCTGGTTGATGTAAGTGTTGGTGGAATTACCGCTGTTGGAATAAGAGTTGATGTGGCTGTTGGTGTCGGCGAGGCAGGAATTACCTGCGGCTCTAGCACCATGATTTCATTTTCTGCGGTGGCCGTAATACCAAAACCATCGCGTCGTGTTCCTGTATACGTTGCAATGCTTTGCACAACGCTTCCTGGCGCGGTAAATATCTGGCTTGGCCCAAGTGTATCTGCACCAGGAAAGGTACTCTGGACAAATTGAGTGTTAAATTGAACTGTTTCCAACGGCTCTATGGGAAAGTTAAAGGTCTCGTTAAAATCCAGCGTTGCAATATTGATTGTGTGCGTATCGATTGTTTGCGTGCCGATGTTTCGTACAGAGACGCAATAGTATACAGACGTTCCTTGCGTAACCTGAGTTGTGTTGCCGCAGGTGTTAGGAGTATTAGATGCAAGCAAGTTGACGATAATGTCAGTTGTATTCAAAACATCTGCTTGCGCTACCCTTCTCGCCCTATTCACGCTACTCTTTGTGACTACGTTGCTCTTTGTGATAGCTGTAACGTAAGTAATTTGGTTGTGGATTGTAGGTGCGCTGCTGTTGGCAACATCAATCGTCTTCTGCACGGAGATTGCTGATGGCTGTTTCTGCACAGACAATTTTATACTATCTACCGACTGACCATCTACCGACTGACCATCTACCGACTGACCATCTACCGACTGACCATCTACCGACTGACCATCTACCGACTGCTCGTCGCTAGATAGCGCGTTCAAGCTTTGTGACGACTGTTTTTGCGTACTCAGAGGAAAATAAAAATTTGAGGAAAGGCTAGATGATTTAACAGTTAACGAAAACCAACCCGTTAATATAAAAGAGAAAATTCCAATGATAAAGAGAGCTGTAGTCTTTTTCTGCACAATATCTACGTTTCTTTTCGCCCGATAGCCAGACCAACAACCATCGTTAGGGCAACTAAAACTGCCCCAATTAATACAAGGCTGGTTTGATTCGCCTGTTTGCCAGATGATATCGGAAATAGATCTTCAGTGGATTCATGAAAAACGCCAGATACGGCCGCTGAATTCTCTTGAGCAGATCTATCGGCGGAAGCACCGATTACATCCTGCACGCCTAACGCTAGTGGAGAAATCGGTGAATCTGATTGCATTACGGCGCTATTTTCGATACGAATATTGGCTGTAGCAAGTATATTTGCTTGCGCACTATAGCTGCTGGTAAAAGCTAAAAATAGAGCCATAACAAAGCAAACACAGAGTGCTACACTTTTGTTACTTGCTTTTTGAACAAAATCTGTACCTGCTACATTTTTATCGGCAATAACTTGATAAAAGTCGAAAAGTTTGCCACAATATTTTTGAAACATAATCATTAACCTTAAGCAGGTATTTTTCCCACTGTTAACCCTGCCAACCCAAAACAGTATTCACTTGATTGTGGCGTACTTTTTTCTGGATTGGCCATCATATTGATGAACTGTACAGTCCCCAGAAAAATTCTGTCCTGCTGTCACGACGGCAACCACTGCGTCAACGGTGAGTCTGGTCAAAGCCATTTCTGTTCTTTGAAATGTGGCACGGAACTTTTCTGGATAAGCATAACCTGATAATCAGCTATAACATTGACAAAATTATACAACGAAGGCTATACAATGTGTAATATACAATAGTTGAACACTTATTCTTCTTTGCGAAATGCTGACAATTTTTGGTTAGATCAAAAGATGCACCAACCCGTAAAACCGTGTTGCCCCTTAAAAACGTACAAAATCGAACTAGGCATGAGGTGCTCGAACGGACACATCGCCCGCACTAAACTTTTGGCGACACCCTTCCGCATCTTCAATTATTAGATCTCCATCTATTGTCACATCAACTGCCTTACCCAAAATTATCGGCTTGGGCATAAGGCTTTCTCCGCAAGCTTTATGCTTGTTACCAGTGGCTGGCATATGCGCGTGATCATAAATCGCTACTTGTTTGTTGAGCGTATCCAATCGATTGCGCCATGTATAATAAATAACTTCGGTTTGTTTGTCTTGTGAAACGCTCTGGCTTGCAATGTGGCTATACTCTGTTAAAATTTTGCTCAATTCTCTACATAGAAGCGTTAATAGCGCTGTACGATCCATCACCTTCTCTAAGTATAGACGAATACTCGTAGGTTTAGGCGCGCCAAATGGTGGGGAAGGAAGTTCGCTGAGCGTCTGATTGACATTGATCCCAATACCAACGATGGCATATTGCACCATGTTGTTTTGAAATACAGATTCGATCAGAATGCCGCCTACTTTCCCCATCTCTAACGTCGATCCGGTAGGTTTCAGTTCCGATGAATGATTCAACTGCAAAAGTAGATCGTTGGGCCACTTTAGGCTCACGTGATCCGCTGGCGCGTTGATGAAGTTTTCTATTGCTTGTGCTGCGGCCAAGCCGGCAACCATAGCCAAAAATGCTGGGTTCTGCGGTAAATATGGCTGCTGAAGAATCGTACTAAAAAGTAACGCCTTGCCGGGTGGCGTATTCCACACTCGGCTTTTGCGGCCTCGGCCATGGGTCTGTTCTTCCGCGACAAATACTGTTCCTGAACGCGTTGAAGCGTGCGCTGATGCGTGGTCAATATACTTTTTTGCCATCGACATGGTGCTGGGAGTGCTGTCAACATATTCAATGGTATGGCCGATTGCATAACTATCCGTTGTCGATAAAAATCCCTCAACATCAATGTTCTCTTTCACGGTAGTTCCTTCACTGTAATTCCTTCAGGGGCGTTCCTTAACGCATTGTAAAGAGATTCCTGATTTGCCGAACTCTTTGTGGTCTGATTCGCTATCGTGTACAATTAATATCTCGATAGGTATCGACAAATAGTTTCAATTTGTCAATACACTCAACAAAAGACTGAGCGCGTTCTGTGCAAGAAATTAAAGAGCAATCTCTCTGGTATAGTCGAAATGTGTTTGAAGTACTATCACATGAACAAAGCCTTGATGAGTAGGTATATTGACCCAACATTACCCGAACCAACCACCCGATTACCCCAATCTTCCGCATACCTCGTTGGATTTGGATACTTATAATTATGATGAGGATAACCTATCCGGTCCATCCTTACCGATAATTCTACTCAGTTCGGCATGTTCAGTTGGAGCTTCTATACTCTCGTTTTATCTGGCATACGAAATATTGCGCCTTCGTATAGAAGTAAGTGTAGGCATTGCAACATTTTTGCTTTTAGCGGTGCTCGGTGCTGTCAGTGCTGGATTGTCTGCCATAAGTGGTTCACGCTCAACGATGAGCAACCTTGGATTTAGCTGCGGATTGATTCTGCTAATGGGCCTTTTTTTCTCGCTTTGCATGATTGGTGGAGCTTTCGCCGCCATGTTGTTAACCTTGGCTTCATCATAGCACACAGCTAGGAACATACTGGATGGAAGAATTACCCTTAACCTCCATACGCCGCGAACGACTCACCATTCGACAAACTCCCGATTTGAGTCTCTTCTTCTGCGAATTGGTCCACATGGCAAAGAATACCATTATTGGGTACAATACAACGATTCTGGCACACGAATATCTTACCAACGAGTGGCGTACCGGAACGCAGACCAATCCTTCGACTATGCTCAAGCGGACTGCGACGCACACGGGTTGAACCCTTAATGCCGCATCTGAGGATGTTTACTCCACGACCCAATGACCAAAAATCATACGAATAACTTCTGTTTTAGGCTGGACATTACACTAGCAAATTTTTTTGTTTAGGCCACCCCAAAAATAAAGTATATCGTATGGCTGTAATTACACTTTAGAAAAATCTATAGAATTTGTACAATTATTTTTCTGGATTAGCCTTAAATCTGTTTTGTTTTACACAAATGAACCCCTCGCATTTCAAAACAGTAATGAGCAGAAGAATAGCCATAAGCTGCTCCTGTTTTGTACTGTGAGTCAATTACATAACCTAGGACATACTTTCTTTTGAGCACAGATATGGTAGAAACCCCAAGAGAAGCGCAGATTCGTGAATTGAACGAGCGCAAAGCGGCTGTTCGTACAGGTGGTGGCACCGAGCGAATGGAGGCCCAACATGCGAAGGGCAAATTACTTGCGCGCGAGCGGATCGAATTGTTGATGGATAGCGGTACATTCCGCGAATTGGATCCATTCGTCACGCACGATTGTGATGACTTTGGCCTGGGCGACAAGAAGATTCTCGGCGATGGCGTTATGACTGGATATGGCACCATCAACGGTCGGCTTGTTTATGTCTATGCCCAAGATTTTACAGTCTTCGGCGGTAGCGTTAGCAATGCCCACGCCATGAAGATCTGTAAGCTGATGGATATGGCGGTTAAGAATGGCGCGCCAATCATCGGCTTGAATGATTCGGGCGGCGCGCGTATTCAAGAAGGCGTTATGAGCTTGGCCGGATATGCCGAAATCTTCTACCGCAATGTGATGGCTTCTGGCGTGGTGCCACAGATCAGCGTCATCATGGGGCCATGTGCGGGTGGTGCAGTTTACAGCCCCGCAATTACAGACTTTGTCATCATGGTCAAAAAGACGAGCCACATGTTTGTGACAGGGCCAGATGTCGTTAAAACGGTGACGCAAGAGGATGTTACCTTCGAGGAGCTGGGCGGAGCCGGTGTCCATTCGAGTAAATCGGGTGTGGCCCATTTCGCTGCCGAAAGCGAAGAAGACGCGCTCTTCTTAGTCCAACAGTTGCTAGATTACTTGCCCAGCAACAATATGGATGACGCCCCCGTGCAGCCAACCCAGGATGATCCACTGCGGCAGGAGCAAGCGCTCAACAACATCATCCCCGAAAATCCAAATAAGCCTTATGATATGAAGGAGATTATTCGTCATATTGTCGATGATGGACGCTTTACCGAGGTCCACGAAAATTGGGCGACGAATATCATTGTCGGTTTTGCTACATTGGACGGAATGCCGGTTGGTATTGTCGCACAGCAGCCCTCTGTTTTGGCGGGTGTGCTCGATGTGAATGCAAGCCAAAAATCTGCCAGATTTGTGCGCTTTTGCGATGCGTTTAATATTCCGCTTGTGGTGCTGGAAGATGTTCCCGGCTTTATGCCCGGCATAACGCAGGAGCATGGCGGCATTATTCGTCACGGCGCTAAATTGCTGTACGCCTTTGCTGAAGCAACGGTACCAAAGGTAACCGTGATTGTGCGCAAGGCATACGGTGGGGCCTATTGTGTGATGAATCCACGCCATCTTGGTGCGGATTTGGTATTGGCTTGGCCCAGTGCAGAAATTGCGGTGATGGGGCCGGAGGGTGCTGTGAATGTGATTTTCCGCCGCGAAATTGAGGTTGCAGACGATCCGGTTGCGCGCAAAGCGGAATTGGTGGAGCAGTATCGCGAGCAGTTTGCTAATCCATATGTGGCTGCATCGGCTGGCTATATCGATAATATTATTGAGCCACACGAAACGCGACCTCGGTTGATCAATGCGCTAGAGATGTTACAAAACAAGCAAGATCAATTGCCAGCCAAAAAGCACGGGAATATTCCGCTTTAATATGTCATTAACTGAAATAGAATTTGTGCTAACGGCCAACCAATTTGCGCTGATGGATTACCCAGGTTTGACCCAAGGGCGCTCGCTTACGCTGACGCTAGATGGCGGTGTGCTGCTTTCTGATCCGGCTGCGGACGCTTGGTTTGTAGTTCAAAAAGAGCCGCTGATGAGTCAGTTTGTGCGGGTGGGGCCTGCTACGTATGCGTTCATGGGGCAGATCACCGAAGCGAACTTGTTCAAAGAGGAAGGTGAGGAGACGGCGGTATTGCTGGTCCGATGTGGCGATATTCCATTGCGCGTAATCTGTGCGCCGAATGAAGACGGGCGACTCCCTTTCGGCACTTGGGAGACTCGTTTTATCAGTGGGCTTTGTCGTGTGCAGGGCATTGTGGATGATGACTTTGCAACAGGTATCGGTCAGACGGTCGATGCCACAGTTTGGGGGATTAATCGTCTGGTGCTGGCTCCGGGTGATCCAAAATTTGGTCAATGGTACGAAACAACTGAGCTGTCGACTTCACCTTATATATACGACTTAGTTTTAATCACGGCTCGGGTTCACCCAAAATCTATGTAACCTTAGTTATGGAAAATAATGATCTATACTTACTCAAGAGCATATAATGTTTAAAAAAGTATTAGTTGCAAATCGCGGTGAAATTGCAGTGCGCGTGCTGCGTGCGTGCGGCGAACGCGGCATTTCGACCGTTGCTGTCTTTTCCGATGCGGATCGATCCGCACTGCATGTGCGCTATGCGGACGAAGCCTACAATATTGGCCCTGCGCCGAGTGTCGATAGCTATTTACGTATCGATAAAATTATTGATGTGGCGCGTAATGCGGATGTGGATGCAATCCACCCTGGCTATGGCTTTTTGGCTGAAAATGCTGAATTTGCCGCGGCATGTGCCGATGCGGGAATCACCTTTATTGGCCCTAGCCCCGATGCCATTGAAAAAATGGGGGACAAAATTACCGCGCGTGAAACTGTGGCAAAGCGCAACGTACCCTTAGTTCCTGGCTCGGCTAAGGGGTTACCTGACGACGAGTTGAGAAATGTAGCCGATCAGATCGGCTTTCCACTTATGATTAAAGCGACCGCTGGCGGTGGTGGCAAAGGGATGCGGGCCGTCCACGACCCTACCGAGTTCGAAAATTCACTGGACGCTGCCCGTCGCGAAGCCGCCGCGGCTTTTGGTAATGCTGAAGTTTATTTGGAAAAGTTGATTATCAACGCTCGTCATATCGAAATACAAGTATTGGCCGATGCGCACGGTAACACAATCCACTTGGGTGAACGGGAATGTAGTATTCAGCGTCGACACCAGAAATTAATCGAAGAAGCGCCGAGTGTAGCGATTGACGAAAAAATTCGGGCTGAAATGGGTGCCGTGGCGATTGCTGCCGCTGAAGCTGTGAATTACACAAATGCAGGCACTATCGAATTCTTGTTTGATTCCAGCACAAATGAGTATTACTTCCTCGAAATGAATACCCGCCTTCAGGTAGAGCATCCCGTAACAGAGATGGTGACGGGGGTTGACATTGTGAAGGAGCAGATTGCCATTGCCGACGGACGGCGTATGCGCTATGCTCAGTCGGACATTGTGTCAAAGGGTTGGGCGATAGAATGTCGTATCACTACTGAGGATCCGAAAAATAACTTTATGCCTAGCAATGGAACAGTCAACTTTTTGCAGGAACCAACCGGCCCAGGTGTGCGCGTAGAAAGTTCGCTGTATCGCGGCTTTGAAGTCAGCCTCTATTATGATCCAATGGTGGCAAAGTTGATTGTGCTGGGCGATACGCGGGCTGAAGCAATTTTACGCATGAAGCGTGCGCTAAGCGAGTATCGAATCGGTGGTATCAAAACGTCGATTCCCTTCCATCAAGAAATTATGGACAGCACTGAGTTTATCTGGGGTACTTTTGATACGGGCTTTTTGGAAAAACGTAACCTGAATAAATCCACACCGCGGTCAGAAGAAGTGGAGCGCGTGGCTGCGGCAACGGCTGCAATGCTTGCCAACGAGGCGGGTCGACATGCTGTGCGAATTGGTGAACAATCTGCAAATGGCAGCAGTTTGTGGAAGCGCACCGGGCGCGCCCGCTCGGTAGGAGGCCGTTTATGAAGTACTTTGCGATGATAGGCGAAAATGAATATGAGGTCGTCATTGAGAAGGATCAGATTCTCGTCGACGGTAAGCCTGTCAATATTGACTTGATGAAGAGTGGTGGCAGCGAACTGTATAGTGTCCTATATAATGGTCAAAGCCACGAATTGATTATAGATCAGAATCGATCGACCTATTCAGTAACAATGGGCGCTGAGCATTTTGATGTGTCTGTTGAAGATGAACGGACACGACGACTGAATGCTGGGCGAAAGGTTGCCGATCTGCCAAAGGGTGAGTTTGCCGTAGTGGCACCCATTCCAGGGCTGGTCATTAAAGTGCTTGTGGCCGAGGGTGACGAAGTTGCCGAGCAACAGCCATTAGTTTTGCTCGAAGCGATGAAGATGGAAAACGAGATCCGCGCGCCGCGTGCGGGTGTCATTAAGAAGGTAGAGGTGGAGCCCTCGCAGCAAGTTGAGCAGAACAGCGCGCTGGTTATTCTAGAGTAACTCTCTGCCCATAGAAAATTTAGACAAGAGTGATCATGCAACTTTTACGATTATGCAACCTTTATTGAAGAGCTGTAATAAGAGTAAGGAAGGGAGTTAAAGTGATGGAAGAGACGTAAAGTAAATTGTGGTGTGGTGGATTTGACAGGTAGTGGGGGGTCTGATATACTCCGAATCCCTTCGGCAAGCA
>ENA-ORXM01001778-ORXM01001778.1-marine-metagenome-genome-assembly--contig:-NODE-1778-length-28161-cov-16.110953_pt1 | contig 28161 bp, 21 predicted proteins | sample MGYA00237867_ERZ511480 | MGnify/ENA primary metagenome ERZ511480 (study PRJEB26309, sample SAMN06266103) | marine metagenome | isolation source: Algal blade | place: United Kingdom:Sidmouth, United... | reverse complement strand
ATTGAGAGCCTGACCGCATGAACTATCATGTTTGTCGTGTTGAAAAGGCATAACGGCATGAGGGGTGTAGCGGGAGCCACAATTCATGAGGCCGATTTGTAAAACGTCACAGCCGCAGGGTTAGCCTTTGCGTAAAACAACTTTTCTACATCGGTACTCCGTCGTGAGGGCCGACCCTGCGGGCAGTCTTAATTGCCCAAAGTTGAGACCTAAGCAGTCCTAGTTGAAAACATGTTTTCAACGGAATCGGCTGCGAGCGCTCCTCTATGCGTCTCTCTCACCCACAACGCGCATCAATCCCTCTTGAGCTGTGGAGCAAATCAAACGTCCATCTTCTGTATGAAAACTGCCGCGATTGAATCCGCGCGATCTGGCGGAACGGGGGCTGTCGAGATGATAGTAAATCCATTGATTGACGCGAATTTCTTCATGGAACCACATGGAATGATCCAGGCTCGCGCCGATAATTTTATGGGTTCTAAAATTAACAGGATGAGGGCGGATGGCTGTGCTCATCAGAGCTTTATCGGATATGAAAGCGAGCAGCGTTCTATGCGTAATTGGGTCGTCGCCAATGGCGTCATTGAATTTAAACCAGAATCCGTGTCGGGGTTCAAACTCGCCGGGCAGGATGGCGGTCTCCAAACCCGGGGTTCGCATTTCCAGAATATCGGTTCCGAAGGTCAGGTAATAGCTTCGAAAGTCGGCTTCGGAGAGGCCGACCAAAGCGCCAACTTCCGCCGCGCGGTCATAATCATTCTCGAGGTCGCTGTAATGCTGAACATTTTCCGGAAAATCGAATTGATGCTCATAGCCTTCTTCAACAATTTGAAAGCTAATCGAGGCGTTGAAAATCGCTTCGCCGCGTTGCTTGCCGACGACGCGTCGCGTGGAAAAACTGCGGCCGTTTCGAATGGGGTCGACCTCATAGATAATGGGCCGCGACAGATCGCCGGGGCGCAGAAAATAGGAATGCAGGGAATGCGGCTTGCGCTCGGGCTCAACCGTTCGCACAGCCGCGTTCAGCGCTTGCCCAACGACCTGCCCGCCAAAAACACGGGGCAGGCCCATTTCCAAAGCCTCACCGCGAAAGAGCAGTGTGTCGAGTTCCTCCACATGCATTTTTGCCAGAAATTCATCGCGTGTAAACATGCGGGTCGGATAGCGGTGATGCCCACGAAAATAAACCATCAACTTGGTATTTCGCAGAATGTGCCTATGTATGAATGGCAGGGAGAGACATGAAAAAAATTCTATCCAAGATTAAAGTGCCGGATATTGGCTCGGTTCTCATCCCGGCGGCCGGTTTGGGTGATGCACTCCTGTCCGGCGTCGGCGGCGCCTTTGATAAGGTGACGGGCACGTTTGATACGGGCGTCGGCGTTTTGAAGAGCAGCCTCGGCGGCATCCCGTTTTTCGGCGCGACCGCTACATCGAAATTTTATGACCACACGCAATTTGACGAGAAGCATTATTTCCTCATCCCGGATGAAACCTCTGATGACGGCTATTCGCTTTATGTCATGCGCAGCTTACCCGAAGGCGTCCCGCCAATAAATGATTTGGAAAAACGGCGTTTGCTGCATTTGCCGAGTGAAGGCGCGCTGCCGATGCTGGAACACATCGTTATAAAAGACGCGCGGGAGCGGGCGAGCACGGACGCCGTATCAACAAATTTCGTCAGCACGAATTTGGACTCGCTAGTCAATGAGATTGATAAGGTGGATAGTAAAGTCTTTGGCGGTGTATTGCTCCTCGGTGGATTGGTTGCGCTCGCAAACCCGTTGGCCGGAGCTGCCGTCGCCATGAAAGCCGCCGTCCCGTCCATCGGTTTAATGGTCTCGAAATACGGTCTAAAAACTGTCAGTCAAACGGCGACGAATATGGATATCGCGAAACAGATCAAGCGCGCGGAAAAAGAGGTGAAGACCCAGTTTAAATCCGCCAAGACAGTGTCTGTCATCAATCCGTTGCTGCATCATATGGGCACGCGTACATCTCTCGATATGTGGATGATGGAGCATGAGAAATTCCAATATCTCTGCGAGGATATCGAGTTCACACAAAAAGACATTCGCCGCTTGACGGATTTCACCGAGCAGGCGATTTCCGATGTGGTCAAAGATGCAGAGACGCAGATTTATTTGGAAAAGGTTACGGCCATTATTCGCGGCAGCGTGTCGGGCTAACTAATTCCCCGTGTCCCCATTCGCCACGGCCAGATGGCTTTGGCTCATGACATAGGCGCGAATATCTTCCATCGCTTCCGGCGTAATTTGTTCCTTGAAAGACACCATGCCATTTTCAGATAGGGCGCCGTTCCAGACAATATCGCTCCATTCATTTTTATCGGCGGTCGCATAGGACCAGCGCAAGTCAGGCAGAACGCCGGAACTCACAGCCAATGGGCCATGGCAGACAAGGCAGTTTTCCGAATATTGCGCGAGGCCGCTCAACACCTGCTCCGGCGATCCGAATGGCTCGCCTTTGGGTGCGCGCTCGACAGCCGCAGCCATCGGATCGGGGATTTCGCCTTTGCCGCCAACTTTAAATGTGACAACCCGGCCAACCTGCGGCGGGACGGGGGAGTTATAGCCATAGCCTGCGGAGAGTGCCCAAGCTGTGCCCCAACCCGTCGTGATGGTCATATACTGCTCACCGCCCACCTCATAAGTCGAGAGTCCGGAGAGCGCGCCGGCTTTGACATTTTGGCTCCAGAGCTTGTCGCCATTGGCCGCATCATAGGCCACGACATCGCCTTCGCGTTGGCCTTGGACGACAATGCCCGTGTTAAGGCTCAAGATGCCGCCATTCCACGGGCCGTCATGTCGGACGGTCCAGCGGGCTTCCTGTTTGATCGGGTCCCATGCGACGAGCCAGCCTTGGTTGAGCCCGCGGAATGCGTCGAGCGTGCCGGCCGGGAATTCAGGCGGAATGCCTGCGGCGAGATTATAGCCAAGGTTCCAATAGGCGTCGGGGTCGCGTTCAATCTGTATGTCCTGGAAAAGCTGCGGGATAAGCTGGGCAGGGATGTAGGCCAGCTTTTCCTGCGGCGAATAAGCCATTGGATGCCAATTATGCGCGCCCAGCGGGCCGGGAAAAATCGCTTGAGGCTCGCCGTCGGTGACGCGGGCGAAGTCAGCTTCGATCGGGCGGCCGTTCTCGTCGAGGCCCGTTGCCCAATTCATCGGCACAAAATTATTACCGGAGATAAATTCACCCGTCTTGGCGTCGAGCACATAGAAAAACCCGTTCTTGGGCGCTTGCATGACGACCTGACGGTCGCCGCCGTCTTCTCCCACAGGCAGGTCTGCGAGGATGATAGATTGCGTCGCGGTAAAGTCCCACTGGTCGCGGGGCGTGGTTTGAAAGTGCCATTTATACGCGCCGGTGTCTGCGTCGAGCGCGAGGATGGAAGAGAGGAAGAGGTTATCGCCTTTGCTTTCCGGATCACGAATTTTCGCATTCCAAGGCGAGCCATTACCAACGCCGACGATGATTTGGTCATTCTCTTCATCGAACACAATCGCGTCCCAAGCCGTGCCGCCGCCGCCATCCGTCACCCACCCGCCTGTGTCGCCCCAAGTGTCATTGACGAGCTCTGCCATGACATCATCTGAGGCAGCGCCGTCTGCTTCCTTTTTTGGATTAGGCACGGTGTAGAACCGCCAGTCCATATCGCCCGTCTTGGCATCATAAGCGCTGACATATCCGCGCACGCCGAGCTCGCCGCCGGAATTTCCGATGATAACGCGGCCCTTCACGATGCGCGGGGCCATGGTGATGGTGTAGGGTTGGGATTGATCGACGGTGATTTTAGACCAGACGAGCTTACCTGTTCTGGCGTCGAGGGCTTCCAGCCGTCCGTCAAAGACACCGAGATAAACTTTGCCGTCATAGATGGCGACGCCGCGGTTCACGACATCGCAGCAGCCTTTGACGGCGTCTTCGCCCGCGACTTCCGGATCATAGGTCCAGATTTCTTCGCCTGTCACCGCGTCTAAGGCATGAACGATTGACCACGCGCTCGTTACATACATCACCCCATCATGGACGATGGGCGTACTTTCTACGCCGCGCCCGGTTGAAAGATCAAACGTCCAAGCGACGCCTAGATCAGCAACATTGTCTTTGTTGATTTTCGCGAGGCGGGAGTGGCGTTGTTCTTTGTAATCACCGCCATAGGTCAGCCAGCTTTCGGGTGTATTCGTGGCATTGGAGATGTCCGCGTCAGAGACACCGGATTGCGCTGTCTCCGACGGCGAGCACCCCAAGAGCGCCGCGCAGACAAATATTGACAAACCGTATCGCAGATAACCGGACATAAAAACTCCCCAATAATGTGTGCGGTCTTTGACCGTCATTATCAGCGAGCGTAACGCTTTTTGGGTGGGACGCAATGCGCGTCCGGATAGGATTATCGCACAGGGGTCAATTCATCTTGGGGCGCGGCGGGTTTTGGCTTGTATAGTTTCGCCATTTTTTCAACGGTCTCAATTCCATCATCCCGCTCATAAATATCGCGCAGGAAGTTCACGGAGCCGTCTTCATTCGCTGTCACGAGGAAATATGTGATGTGAACGGGAATATGTTCGTCCAGCTCCATGCGGGTGTTCTCACCGGATTCAGACGCTTCTAAAATACCTGCGGCGGTAAGATTGCTGTCGCCCTTCGCGATCCATTCCGCCATTGCGATTGGGTCTTCGAGGCGAACACAGCCGGACGAAAACGCGCGTTGAGCCTTATCGAATAACTTCATTGAAGGCGTGCCATGCAAATAGATTGAATATTGATTGGGAAAAATTATCTTGAGTTTTCCGAGCGCATTCCCGGGACCCGCTTCTTGCACAAAACGATATTTCCGCGCGACGCCAGGTTCACTCCAGTCAACATTAGCGGCCTCAATAGCTGCACCAGTCTCGCGGTCGTAGATGTTGTAACCATATTTTTGCGCATATCCCGGATCGCGTCGCAGCTTCGGGACTTTCTGACGGCGCGTAATTGATACCGGCAAGAACCACTTGGGGTTTGCGACCATATATTCGACTTGATCGGAGAATGTTTGCGTCGCGAAACGCGGCTTCCCGACGATGGTTTTCGTCTCGATCTCATACGCTCCATTATTCACGCCAATTGCTGTGTAGGATGGAATGTTCGCCCAGATATGACGTCTGCCCATATCGCCCTGAACGCGCCAGCGGTGCATAGAGTCCGCGATTTTATCAATCTTACTTTCAACGGACTCGTTCATTGCGAAGAGGGTGTTGTTACCGATGATTCCATCATCCTCTAAACCGTGCCGCGTTTGGAAAATTTTCAATGCAGTCTCTAATTCGGGGGTAAACACATCCGGTTCGGGTGTTTCGAAAAAGCTGAAAACTGGAGTGTAGAATCCTTCGACCTCTAAGCGGGTTCTTATGGCGGGAATACGGGGGTCGCTCTCACCGACTTCGACAACGTCGCCATTGGGAATGGCCAACCAGCCGCCGGCGGCCTGCAATCCACGATATTGTTCCAGAGCCTGTTGTAGCGCGCCATATTGCGACGTTTGCGGCGTCAGAGATTCCAGTTCAAAGACGGCTAGGCCTTGCCCGGCCTTGAGAAGCGCGTCGGTGAGATTGGAGCGCATCGGCCCATCCAAGTCCGGCGTATCTGCGCCGCCTTCGTCAGATAATCCGCCCGCTAGGATTTTGGCATTGCGAAGGAATGCCGCGGATAATTTCGTGTCAGATTTGGCACGAGATTTCGCCGAGCGCGAAGCGTCAAACCGCTTATTTATGAGCTTTTCCATTCTGGAAATGTCATCATCGCTAGTGACAAGACCATGCTCATCAAGACGTTTTGTCGCTTCTAATAAAGACAGCGCCCCAGCATATGTCCAGACCGGTTTAAAAACACGTTGCGCATAGGCTCGGCGGAGAACTTTTAGCCCCGAGACACCCAGCTCTTGCTCTATTTTTTTATTGAACGACTTCGATATGACCCGCTTTTCCAGCGCCGAGGCCAGCGGTTGATCCAATTCATCACCCATAAGACCTGTATTTAATTCGGTACTTACCTGACCGTGATACGGAAGGGTTTGAACTTGCGTGCTGGCTGTAGATGCTGCCAAAAGTGCAACTGCTGAAGCTGTTGAGATAATGAGCATTTTTAAGTTCATTGTGGAATCCTTTTTCTAGTAAAGGTAACACTCGAAGAACCTATTTCGTTCCTGATAAAACTTCTGCGCAACATATTTCAGGCGAGAGAAAGCAATATTAGGTCACGTTCATCAAATTGGGAACATTCCTAGAGTTGCTACGTTTTGTTATCATGACATTTAAAAAGATAAGTTTTCTAAACTCGTATTTCCGCACCGCGTTCGCGACCTTCGCTATCACTGCGGCGGCTACATCTCTGTCACACGCTCAAGATAGCGAACTCGTTGTTTCTACCAATTCAGCAGAAATGGTGAAATCGAAAGTTGATTTTGTAGGCAAGGACTTATGGGTTAATTCAGCGACACTTGAGAGCGCTGAGGTCGACAGTCTTGCTCCGGCCACTTCAAACTTAACAGATAAATATGAAGATAATGACTTACCCACACTTGAAATAGAGGGCGAGAATAACGCTAAGCTAACCTTGGGCGTTTTACCCAGCGGAACTGACACGTCGGACGGCCGTACGCGCCGCGATCCTTTTTCAATTGAAAATATTGAAGTGGATCCCATATATCCTGAAGGAATATATGTTGACGAGCTTAAAGCGACTGCCGGAATAGGCGTGTCGTCCGAATTTTAGGAATTCCATTGTGATTTTTAATTTGAAAAGGTGCGGCTATTTCAAACGCGCGCTTCTTATTTCTGCGTCAACATTGGCGGTACATATCGTGCCAGCTTACGGGGCTGATGTCGTGCCAGTAGAATCCAAGACCGCGAAGCTCAGCTCTGTTCAATTGGAGATGCAAAAACGGTCAAGCAATATGGCTGTATGGCACAAAATGCTTATGCCAAATGAAACTTATATTATTCCCGTAAAATCTGGCCAATTTGCAAAGCTCGACGGCGAGTTTGTTGACGACCTTCGTTGGACAGCCCCAAATGAGGCTGGAAACCACAGGCTTGAGATATTTTCTAACGATGGATCATTGGCTCGAACATTGACAGTTTTTGTTCTTGAGCCATCAACATCTATTGATGACCGCGGATATTTAGGGAAATACCGAATTGGATTTTATCCGAAGAACACCCCCAAGGGTTTTATAAAGTTGGATAAGGGTGAGGGCGCACTCCCGGTATCCCCAAATTTCAAAGTTGGTCAATTTCTTTGCAAGCAACAGCCGGGCACATGGCCTAAATATGTTTTGGTCTCAGCTGATAATCTCGTGCGCTTGGAGACCTTGCTCCAAGATTTAAATGAAAATCGTGATGCCGATGCAGACACACTTTTCGTGATGTCCGGTTTTAGAACACCATTTTATAATACGGCGATTGGGAGCGCAAAATTCTCCCGCCACATGTATGGCGACGCAGCAGACGTGTATTTGGACACAAAGCCGAGAGACGGGGTAATGGACGACGTTAATCGCGATGGCCAAATCACCAAAGCGGACGCTAATTTCATGTATGACTATGCGCGGGCGCTTTTTAAAAAAGAAGGCCTCGTCCAAGGTGGTATAGGTTCATATAAGGCCAACGCCGTGCACGGTCCATTCGTCCATATCGATGCACGGGGTCGTGCAGCACGCTGGGGCCGCTAAAGCATCGGCCCCGCGAGGCGCACCAAATTTTCACGAAATATAGAAAATTTTGATCTATTTTCATCCAAATATTCTGATGGAATAACAGCCGTCGACCCAGCCATATATCGATTTAAAATATCATCGACGGCGCGGCAGTCCTCCGGGCTGTGCAGTGCAACCGTTATCTCCAGATTAAGATAGAAGCTTCGCATATCCAAATTAACAGTGCCGAGATAGCAAACCTCATCGTCTATCAATATGATTTTTGCATGCAACAGCCCCTCACGAAACTCGTGAATAGAGACTCCGGCCTGAAATAAATCGCCGTAATAGGATCGGCTGGCATGCCGCGCCAGAAAGCTATCAACCTTTTCAGGGACGATGATTTGCACATTGATGCCGCGTTTAGCAGCATTTGTGAGAGCGAGGACTAAACTTTCATCCGGAACGAAATAGGGGGTTGTAATTCTGACGCTCCTTCGCGCGGCGTATATGGAGCTAACTAATGTTTCGAAAATAACGGAGTTTCGCATTTCAGGTCCGGAAGGAATGACCTGGATAGGCTTTTTGAGCGTGATTGGTGCACGGGACACATGGGTGACGGGCGGAAGCGCAGGAATATCATTTATTATTTTCTGTTCAGAGCTTTCAATCACAAAGTCAGTATTGAAGACAACTGAGAGGGCCTCTGAGGCGTCGCCTTCTATACGAAGCATGACATCAACCCACTTCCCGACTCCAGCTTTGATTTTAAAGTGATCGGGGTCTGCCAAATTAAAACTGCCGCAATAGCTGATCCATCTGTCTATCGCGATAATTTTACGGTGGTTCCTCAAATCAGACCGAGTGAAAAAGGTTTTGATTACGCCGGTCGGAAGACTGTCGATAACGACGATACCGGCCTCTCGCAACTTGGCAGGCCATTCAGTTCGAAAGAATTTTTTGGACCCGATATGGTCCGCAATAAGCTTACACTCGACACCGCGTGCTGCTGCATCAATTAACGCCCGAAACACCTGCAATACGCGGCCCTCTGGATGGACGATATAGAATTCTAAATGGCAAACAGTTTCGGCGCTATCAATGTCATTGACTATGGCGGCGAACATGTCTTCGGCGTCCGACAGAATGTCGACGCTATTATTGGACCTAATGAGAAAACCTGTTTCTCTGCCGGCCACCCGCGCTATTTTGTAAAAACTCGTTTCAACTTCGGGATGGGAGTCGGTTACAGCGCCGTCGTCTATTCGAAGCTCATTTTGATAATGCGCACGGACAAGGTCGCCATGCTTCAGACGTTTGCGGCCAAGCCTATGGTCTCCGATTAGCATATAAAGCCCAAAGCCGAAGAGCGGAAAGACCGAGACAATGAAAATCCAAGCCAGCGATGTGCCGACGGGGAGGCGCCGAAATATTATCTTTGCACCCAATACCATCACGATGATGACGTGTGTCAGGAATAAGAGGGTTGTCACCATGCTATGTCCTCGATAGCGAATTTACTATATAATTATAACCCTCAATCTTTCATAAAGCTCTCAATACAATGCGAATTCTCACATTTAATATGCAAGCTGGGATTGGAAGCCAATCCACCCGGGACATGGTATTTGGGGCTGGGCGTCAATTGCGAGATGGTCCGCGCAAGCGCGAGAATGTCAAGAAAATCGCGGAATTCATACAAGACTTCGACATCGTGTGCTTGCAAGAGATTGGCTTAGGCGGAAAGCGATCCGGGGGCATTAGTCAATTACCCCGACTTATTGAAATCTCAGGTCTAGCGCACTACGCTGTACAAACCAACAGAGTTGTCGGCAAAGTTTCTATACATGGAAATGCCATCCTGTCGCGCTTTCCCATCAGGAATGCAATTGATCGAAAGTTGCCCGGGCGCGTTCAGGGGCGGGGGCAGATGATATGCGAAATCGAGGACCTGACTATCATTAACACCCATCTTTCATTGTCGTCAAAAGCGCAGTCTCAGCAACTAAACTTTATCTCTGCGGATATCAAAGGCAGGACATCTGTAGTTATGTGCGGCGACTTAAATCTGCGAGCTTCATCCAGAATATTGACGGGGTTCGCAGAAAGTTCAGAATTAAAAATATTGACCAATATAAAAACGAAGTCTCATCCCAGTTGGGCCCCGAGAAGGGATTTGGATCATATTTTAATTAGTCTTAATTTAAATTCAAATTCGCCCACAGTGCATGATGTGAAGATTTCAGATCATCTTCCCGTCTCCGTCACGCTTATCCGCCCACGCAAAAAGCAAGCATAAAAAAACCGCGTCGGTGACGCGGCTTAATTAAAAACTCAGATATTGGCTATTTTTCAGGCTCTACATCAACATCGACATCTAAGTCTATATTATCAGCTAGGTCGTCGGCTTCTTGGCCTTCTTTCGGAAGGTCAACATCAACCGTTGGGACTTCAACTTCGATAGTCTTAGTCCCGACGTCGACGTCGGCAACATCTACGTCAACAGATGGCATTTCGCCTCCTTCAACAGACACTTCAGGAAGCGAGCCCGTGCTTGTGAGATCGATGTCAGTAAAGACAATAGCGCCGATAGCTAGTGCTACGATAGCTGCGCCGCCAATGAGCCAGCCCGTAATGGACTTCTTTTCTTCGGTATGAACATTATTATTATAATTTGTCATTATTTATTCCTTTCTAAGGAGTGAGGGGAAGGTGAGGTTTTTGACGCTATTTGGGTCCGGCAAAGAACCAAATTATGAAGCCGATGAATGGAAGAACAATTACCAGAAGGATCCAAAGGATTTTGGACATACCGGACGCTGATGATCCGAGGATTTTTATAATCGCCCACACCCAAAGTATAAGCCCGACTAAACCGATAATATATTCCATAGTAACTCTCCAAACTACGCTTTATTGCGTCTCGCTTTACTAACGTGTACCCTAGAAAGAGGTTCCAAATTAAGAGTTTCGAGGAAATTTTTGTTAAAACAAATGTATGTTTCCTAATTGGGGGCGAGAACTAAAACGCCCTTCCGAAATAATTTTAAATGCAGGGGGAGTTTCATAGGTCTTGACTCTCCATCAAGGAGGATATCAATCTTTCCCGTTCCTTTGATATGCAACTCATTTGATATATTCGTCTCCGCATGGTCGTTCTCCCGCCAGTCAGATGCAATTGCCGAAAGGCCAAGGCCCGCAACATCAAAAATTGAATTGACATCTAAAGCGTTGATTTCCATTCCGCCGCGACCTGTTTTGAAATCTGACATTTGTGGGCAAACGACATGCAGAAGATTGGCCTCAAGGTAGGTTTTTGGACTGCGGCCTAGCCCATATTCAAACACGTTTTCTGATTTAAAATTCATGACGTTATAGATAAGGTCTTCCGCCGCTTCTTTAAAATGTTTGTCACGGATCTGTTCCCTGACCTCGTTGAGGCGCGTTGGCGTTCCAATAATACACCCGCATAGAAACGTCTCTCCATTGACGTCGCCTGCCGCCATCCAGCGCGGTTTCTCACAGGCCAAGGCTGTGTCAAGCGCCTCATCCCAATCTAAAGTATCATAAAGCGTTTTGGGGAGTAGATTCATGGTCCCACCGGGCAGGGCCACAATGGGTATGTTTTTTTCTCTGGCCATTTCCGCGGCTGAAAGAGCGGATCCGTCACCGCCGTAAATGATGATAAGGTCGCAGTCGTCTTCAATCGCAGCATCCATCATTTCGGCCATTTTTTCGGGCTCTGCATATTTAACAGGTCCAATGGTGTCGAATTTGGATTTTAGTTTTTCGGTAAGAGGTCCGGTAATGTCGGAGGTAGACCCGGACCTGGCATTTATGAATGCGCAAGGTTTTTGAATGGGCACTACGTAACGCTCCCGTCCGGGCTAAGCTCGCTTCGGAGTTTTACCCAAGGCTTTGCTGCGGAAAATGCGCCATCTATCCAATCAATCGCTGTAACGGAGAGAACCTCGTCATCAATCTGGATATGATTGAACCCGGCGGGCACGCCCCGGCGCCGGGTAGAGAGCGTTCCCGAACCAATGGACAAGATGGTAGTTTCGCCGGGCTCGCGATCTTTGAAGAAAGGTGTGTGGATGTGGCCGGATAAAATCGCGTCAATGTTGGCATTCGATAGACGCTTGAGGCCTTCAAGACCATTTTTTGTTTTTTTGTCGAGCGGCGAAACTTCCGGGTAAATAAAGGGATGGTGAACCGCGATCATTTTCAGGGAGCCCGGCTCTGCGCCGTGAAGTGAACTGATCCGATCGTCCAATATATCAAGGTCGACAACGCCCAGAGACCAGTCCAGCTTGGCCTGAACCCCGCGCGCGGTATTCATCGTCACGATCATGACATTTTTATCCGCGTAAAACGGTTCACTTAGCGGCGCGATATAGCGGTCATATCGTCCCCAGGGCTGAAACAGTCTTTGGAGAATGCCGTAAACGGGCGTGTCGTGATTTCCCGGCGTGATTAGCCGAGGCACATTAAAAGAATTGATCCAAGTCTGCGCCGCTTTGAACTCTGATGTCTTGCCGTCCTGCGTAATATCTCCGCAGATCAAAATACAATCCGGATTGAGCGTATCGGTATAGGCTTTAACGGCGGCCATCGCGTCGCGGTCCTCTACGCCGAAGTGGATATCGGAAAATTGTATAATGCTCGTCATAGGATCCTAATGGTGTGTCGCTTATACAATGTCGGGAAGTTTGTTATGTTCCATTCTCTGCACAGCGTTATCAGGAGATAATAGAGGGTTGTTTCCGCTTCAAAGTGGAATTAATCTTCGCGATCTCATCCGCGATACGTTTCAAGTTCCCCAGTGTCTCCTGCGTATCTTGACGCAAGTCACCGGTTGGGGGAACATATTTCTCCAAATACAGCCTAAGTGTCGCGCCAACTGTGCCCGTTCCGGAAAGGCGCAAAACGAAGCGGCTGCCGCTTTCAAAAGCGATGCGCATGCCTTGGTTTTCAGACACTGACCCGTCGATGGGGTCTGTGTAGGCAAAGCTGTCGGCAGTCAGAACCGTTTCGCCGAGGAATGATTGACCCGGCAAATTGTCTAGCTGTCGCTCTACATTGGCCATAACCTCCTCAGCTTTCGCTTTTTCTACGCCTTCATAATCATGACGCGAATAATAGTTTCGTCCAAACTCTTGCCAATGCCCAAGCAAAATATCTTCAACGCTCTTCTCTGACACGGCAACAATATTAAGCCACATCAAGATTGCCCAAAGACCATCCTTCTCGCGGACATGATCCGATCCGGCACCTGCGCTCTCTTCTCCGCAAATGGTAATACGTCCGGCGTCCAGCAGATTGCCGAAGAACTTCCACCCGGTCGGGGTTTCGAAGCACTCTATCCCCAGTTTCTCTGCAACCCGGTCTGCGGCGCGGCTGGTCGGCATGGAGCGCGCAACACCTGATATGCCGTCCTTGTAGCCCTTGGCCAAATGCGCATTGGCAGTGATAATCGCGAGACTATCGGACGGAGAGACATAGGTGCTTTTGCCCAAAACAATATTTCGGTCTCCGTCACCATCAGAACAAGCGCCAAAACTCGGCGCGTCGTCACTGAACATTTTGTCGAAAAGGTCTTTGGCATAGGCGGGACCCGGGTCAGGATGACCGCCACCGAAATCGGGGAGGGGCGTCGCATTCATCAGGCTATCAGCGGGCGCGCCCAAACGATTGACGAAAATCTCTTTTGCGTAAGGTCCGGTGATGGCGTGCATGGCATCGAAGCAAATCTCAAACCCGCCTGCGAACATCTTCCGAATGGCGTCAAAATCGAAAAGGCCTTCCATCATATTGGCATAATCGGCTACGCTATTGATGATTTCGATCTGCATAACGCCGACTTGGTCCGTGCCAAGGTCGTTCAATTCGACCGGGTCATTCTCACTTATTTTATAGGAGTCAATTTCGAGACTACGGGCAAAGATTTTATCTGTTACTGATTCAACAACCGGGCCGCCATTTTGCCCGTTATATTTGATACCAAAGTCACCCTTTGGGCCGCCAGGGTTATGGCTGGCTGAGAGGATGAATCCGCCGACTGCTCCATATTTCCGAATGACACAGGAGGCTGCCGGGGTTGATAAAAAGCCGGACTGTCCGACAAGCGCCTTTTTAACGCCATTGGCAGCCGCCATGGACAAAATAGTTTGGATGGCTTTGTCATTAAAATACCTGCCATCCCCGCCGATAACGAGTGTGCCGCCTGCCAATTCAGGCACGGAGTCGAAAATGGATTGTACAAAGTTCTCCAAATATCCGGGTGTCTGAAATCTGGTGACTTGTTTGCGAAGGCCAGATGTTCCGGGTTTTTGATCGTCAAATGGGGTGGTTGAAACGGTCGTCATATTAGTCCCTTTTCCTGACATCATTTATCGCTTTGCAAATTGCATCAATGCCTTTATCGGCCGCAATCTCTTGGAGTGAGAGACGTGTACGCCGCCTCCAATTTGGTTGTTCGTCCGTTGTGCCCGGAACATTAGCTTGTAACGGCTCCAGCATCAAATCATCTAATTGAACGGCAAAGGCCAAAGCGTTGGATCCGGCAAGATAGGCTTGTAAGTCGGCCATGAGATCGACGTTCATTTCATCACCTTCATGCCACCCGATGAGATCCAAGAATGCGCGCTTATCCGCTTTGCGTTGAGATTTCTCCCAAGCGAGCGTGTCCGGGTCGTCCCCGATACCAAGTTGTTCGCGCCATTTAAAATCCTCACCATTCCAATAGCCGGTGAGTGTTGGGAAGTCGTGATTGGAAAACGCCGTGATGGAAAGCTCACGCATATCTTCCTTCGGGATTATACGCCCTTGGGTGTCTCGCTCTATGAGGGCAACATTGCAGCCCATCAGATCGCGGCGCCTCATGCGGTCTCGGAACCCATCCGGCACCGTGCCAAGGTCTTCACCAAAGACAACACAGTTTTGGGTTTGAGATTCTTCGGCAATCATATTCAGCAGCCCGTCAAACGGATAGCGTACATAACCACCGGCCTCATTCTCCGGAATCCAGAAACTTCGCAAATGACCTAATATGTGGTCTATGCGAATGGCTCCACCAAGCGACATCGCTTCGCGAAGAGCAAATCGATAAGGCTCAAGGTTATTTCTGGCGAGTTCATGCGGATTGAAAGGCGCGAGGTTCCAAAGCTGCCCGTCAGGGTTCGCCATATCACCGGGTGCGCCCAAGCTGACGCCTTCCGCAAAGGCCGTTTTGACTCGCCAGACACCCGAGCCGCCCGGAACAACGCCGACCGCGAAATCGAGATAGATGCCGATGCGCATTCCGGCGGCTACCGCGCGCGACTGTGCCTGCATGAGTTGGTCGCGGGCAATCCACTGGAGGTAGGCATAAAACTCGACGCGGCCCTTATGGGATTTGGCCAACTCACGACAGGCTTTGGATTCCGGGTCGCCGAATTCTTTCGGAAAGTTTTGCCAGCCGTCATAGGTCTGCTTGGCTTTTGGCAAAGTTTCGAAAATGGCATCGAAAAGCGCATGGGTTTGAAGGGCGGTCCCCGCATCCTTCACAAACACTTCAAAAGCTTTTTTACGCTTCGATGTCTTTGTCAGTTTCGAAAACGCTTCGAAGGCCGCGTCGAAGGCTGACATCTTTGTGCTATAAACCGCGGCATAATCAATGTGCTCTGTCTCCGGTGGTTTTGACAGTTCGGTGCCCTTGGGCAGGTCCTGTAATTTATCAATCGCAATCAGCATCACGTTCAAAAACTGCCGCGATGACGGAGAGTAGGGCGCATAGAGATGTGGTGCGGCAGGGAATAGCGCATGAACCGGATTAATGCCGATGAAATCAGCGCCCTTCGAGGCCATGGTTTCAGCCAGCTGCGCGAGGTCTTCAAAGTCTCCCACGCCCGCATTTCGGCTTGATTTGAGCGCATATAACGCAGCGGTCACGCCCCAACATCCACCCTGCGCGCGCAGCATCTCAGCCCCGTAAACTTTCGTTTCGGTAGGTTTGTGATCCAAAATGATATCTTGCGAAGGCTCCGCATTTAAATCAACGCCAAGAGCTTCAAGGAGTCTGGTTTTGGTGGCGGGGGAGGCATGATGTATCGTGCCGTTTATGTCGCGGTAATTCGGAAGAATTCCGTATTGCTTCGAAAATCTGTCCAAGCGCTTACCTCGCTTGTTCGGCGGGAGGTAAGTTCCGTCGATCTTAAAGACTGAAATCGAATTGGCTGCGATGATTGTGTTCGTCTGCGGCTCCGTCGAGGTTGAGAGTATCCGTTCTGCATTTGCATCTGTCAGGTGAAACTCACACTCGGCCCCGCGATTTATAGCCACGATGAGTGTATCATGACCCTCCACAGACAGGGCTAACCCCAGACAAGAGAGTTGCGAGTTTTCCCAGTCTTGCGTTTGCAAAGTATCACCATTTGGCGACAGCCATTCAACATCATTTACAGCCGTGCTTCCAATCGCGCTGCCATGCAAAAACTGAGGTTGCGTAAAATGCGGATAGGCTTTTCGAAGGTCGATCAACTCTCCCGTGAATGCCTCCAGCGCCTCATCGCGTGAGTCCCAATCCAACCATGTCAGATCATTATCTTGGCAATAGGCATTATTGTTTCCGTGCTGAGTATGCCCAAATTCATCGCCCGCAAGAAGCATCGGCGTGCCTTGGGAAAGCATAAGCGTGGCCAGCATATTCTTTTTCCGCTGACGCCGCGCCGTAATGATGTTTGGGTCGTCGGTTTCGCCTTCAACGCCCATATTGTCCGACAGGTTATGTCCGTGGCCATCGCGGTTCTCTTCACCATTCGCATAGTTATGTTTCTCATTATAAGCGACGGTGTCATGAAGGTTAAATCCATCATGAGCCGTGATTAAATTGACCGATGCGGATGACGGTCGGCCATTGTGATCAAAGGTTTCCGCCGACCCCAGAAGCGCCCCAGCGAGGCTTTGATGTGCGCCGTCATCCCCGCGCCAAAAGCTCCGAACGGTGTCGCGATAGCGGTCATTCCATTCCGCCCACTCGCTCGGGAATTGCCCGAGCACATATCCGCCGGGACCAATGTCCCAAGGCTCAGCGATCAGCTTTACCTTTGATAAGACGGGGTCATTTCGCAGGGCGTCAAAGAACGGCGCATCTGCATTGTAGTCATACGGGTTACGCGCAAGCGTCGGGGCAAGATCAAATCGAAAGCCGTCAAAATGCATGTGCTCTACCCAGTAGCGCAGGCTTTCAATCGTCAGCTCCAACACGTGTGGATGCGCCATGTTAAGGGTATTGCCGCATCCCGTATGATTGACATAAAATCGGCGATCATCAGCGAGGTGGTAGTAGCTGGCATTATCAATTCCGCGAAAGGACAGGGTCGGCCCAAGCTCCCAACTCTCAGCCGTATGATTGTAAACGACATCCAAGAGAACTTCGATTTCTGCCGCGTGTAAGGACTTTACGGCCTGCTGGATGGCGGTCTCCGCTTGGGGTCCCAGATAGGCTGCGTGGGGGGCGAAGAAATTCACCGGATTATAGCCCCAATAATTCGTCAGCCCCATTTCCGTCAGGCGCGGTTCGGAGAAATAACTTTGCAAGGGAAGGAACTCAATGGCGGTGACTCCCAATTTTTTAAAATGTGCAATCGTTGCCGGGTTAGAAAGCGCTGTGAGCGTGCCGCGGTCCGCCGCAGGAATGTCCGGATGGCGTTTCGTCAACCCTTTGACATGCGCTTCATAGATAATTGTGTCGGCCCAATCCGTACCGGGAGGCTCGTCGTCCATCCAATCAAAGTCCGGCATTCCGACAACTGATTTAGGCATATAGGGCGCGCTGTCAGATGTGCTGAATGACAGATCTTTTTCCGGCGCGTGAACATCGAAACCATAGAGCGCGTCATGTTGAATGAACTCGCCAAGCAGATTTTTGGCATAAGGGTCAATCAGCAACTTGTTCGCATTAAATCGATGGCCGTCTGACGGGGCATAGGGGCCGTCGACGCGGTAGCCATAATGCTGCCCGTCTTTTAAGCCTTTGACGAAACCATGCCAGACGTCGCCCGTTTTTCCAGGCAATTCGACTCTGCCGATTTCTGTTTTGCCGTCTTCGCTATATAGGCATAGCGTCACTGAGGTTGCGTGAGCTGAGAATAGCGCAAAATTGACGCCGCCGTTTTTAGCCTGCGGCCCAAGCGGTGTGGGCTCGCCATTCAAAATTGTAAAATTAGATGTCATTGGAGCGACGTGTAGAGATCCCGATATTCGGCTGCGGATGCGTCCCATCCGACGTCCTGATTTAGACAATTCGAGACCATTTGCATCCAGACGGATTGCGACGCGTAGAGATCAAAACTTCGCGATATGGCGGAGTAAAGCATATGGGCGTTAATCGGTGCGAACTGGACACCTGTCGAAACTTCGCTGGCCAGCGCCATCGGGCTCGCGTCAATGACAGTGTCATTGAGCCCTCCGACACGGCCGACAATCGGGACCGTTCCGTAACGCATGGCGCAAAGTTGGGTAAGACCGCAGGGCTCAAATCTGGACGGAATGAATATCGCATCGGCTCCGGCCTGCAGGCGATGGGCGAATGGCTCGTCATAGCCAATGGTGACGGATATTTCTGTCGGATGTTTGTTAGCCGCCGCTATAAATGCGTTTTCTATTGCAGAGTCGCCAGACCCCAGAAGCGCTAATTGTCCGCCCCGCGCAACAATGTAATCCGTCATATTGGCAAGCAAATCTAAGCCTTTTTGCGTCGTCAATCTTGAGATAACGGTAAAAAGCGGACCGGTCGCTTCTTGTCTCAGTTTTAGAGACTTTTGGAGGTCGCGTTTGTTTTCCATTTTCCCGCTTGGGGCCGCAGCTGAAAATCTATGTTTGATTTCCGGGTCGGACGCGGGGTCCCAAACGTCTAAGTCAATGCCGTTTAAAATTCCGGAGAGCGAGCCGGCTCTGGCGCGTAACATCCCGCCAAATCCCATCCCGCCTTCATCCGATTGAATTTCAAGCGCATAGGTTGGGCTTACGGTTGTGATATGATCGCTATAGGCAACACCGGCTTTGAGAAAGCTGATTTGGTCAAAATATTCCAAACCGTCAGGCCCGTAATATTCCGTCGGCAGCGCAAGCTCGTGCAGGAGAGATGTCGGAAACAGGCCTTGGAATGCGAGATTGTGAATCGTTAGGACAGTTGTGACGCGGGTGTCGCCGGACGCTTTCAGATACGCCGCGCTGAGGCCCGCCTGCCAATCATGCGCGTGCAACACGTCAAAGGATTTTCGGCCAATTTCGCCGCGCGCAATTTCGGCTGCGATTTTGGAAAATGCTCCGAATTTTTCGCCATTGCCAATGCGGTCCTGCCCGTTCGCATCCAGATAGGGATTGCCGTCAAATCCGAACAGGTGAGGCGCGTCTAAGGCAATTACGCTGACGCCCGTTGACGTTTTGCCGGTGATGATTTTTCCCTTTTGCCCCGCTACAGTTTTTAGCTTGGCATAGGTTCGTGTGTTTTGAAGACCCGCGAGGACTTTTGGGAAGCCAGGCAAAAAGACTGTGACTTCTAAGCCTGCTTTTTCCAGCGCCAACGGCAATGCGCCAACTACGTCTGCCAACCCGCCTGTTTTTATGAGCGGGAAGCATTCTGACGCGGCAAAGAGTATAGAGAGAGGTTTTTTAGCGGCCAACTATTTGTCCAGATTATCAATCATCGCCTGAGTGATGAGGCAAACGCCATGCTCGGTGCGATAGAACCTTTTTGCGTCCAATTCGGGATCATTCCCGACGGCTAGGCCTTTTGGAATTTTGACTCCCTTGTCAATCACAACATTGGTCATTTGCACAACTTCCCCAATATCGACTTCCGGCAACACTATCGCGCGTTTAAGCGATGAATAAGAGTGCACATGCACATTGGTGAATAGCAAAGACTGATCAACCCGCGCGCCGGAAATGATACAGCCGCCTGATACGACCGAATTGACGGCATTGCCGCGTCTTCCAACTTTATCATGAACAAATTTGGCCCCCGGCGCGAGTTCGGAATAGGTCCAGATCGGCCAATTGCTGTCATATAAGTTCAACGCGGGCTTATAGGAGGTTAGGTCCAGATTGGCTTCCATATAGGCGTCAATCGTTCCGACGTCTCTCCAATAGGATTCCTCTTCACCTTCGGACCTTACACAAGACTTGGTAAACCTATGCGCCTGAGCTTTGCCATGCTCGACAATGTAGGGGATCAGGTTTTTCCCAAAGTCCCGGTCACTTCCTTCTTCTGCCGCGTCGCGGCGGAGCTGTTCAAACAAAAAATCTTTGCTGAATACATAAATGCCCATGGAGGCCAGACAGACGCTATCTTGCCCTGGAATGGTGGGCGGGTTTTCCGGTTTTTCCAGAAAATCCGTAATTCTATCTTTTTCGTCAACATGCATGACGCCAAAGGCCTTTGCCTCTTCAACGCTGACTTCCAGGCATCCAATCGTGACATCAGCATTGGCGTTCACATGCTCTTCGAGCATAAGCTCATAATCCATTTTATAAATATGATCGCCGGCGAGAATGACGACATACTCCACATTGGAATTGCCCTCGATGATGTGAATGTTCTGATATACGGCGTCAGCAGTGCCCTCATACCATCGGTCATCCGACATGGTTTGCGAGGCAGGCATGATGTCGAAACTCTCATTTCGCTCTGCACGAAAAAAGTTCCAACCGCGTTGACAGTGCCGGATAAGGCTGTGCTGCTTATATTGGGTCGCGACGCCAATGCGACGAATGCCGGAATTCATCGCATTGGACAGTGCAAAATCGATGATTCGGAATTTACCGCCAAAGAAAACGGCAGGCTTGGCCCGTTTCTCTGTCAAGTTATGAAGGCGGCTCCCTCGTCCTCCGGCCAAAACAAAGGCCATAGTTTTCTCTGCCAGTCGCCGATTTGACGAATATGCCTGATTTTTCATCGTTTCCCCCAACTCGCTGCGCAACGCGCAACTTTTTCCTATTTTATCTATGCATAATTGTTTAGTTGGAGCTGAACCGCAAGCGAAACGAAAAAAATTTTTAATATCGAAAAATCCGGACAAAACTTGGCACCCTAGTTGCTATTTGACCGCGTAAAGCTAAACGCTCCTCTTCTATTGCCGCCGAGCACCTTCTTAGAGAATAATCATGTCACCATCTGCCCATAAAATCGACGACACCAAGTCTCTCATCGAAGAGAGTTTTGGCGATTCTGTTCTGCGCCACCTCATCTATTCTGTCGGTAAGGACAAGCAGCACGCCGTCGAGCGCGATTGGTGTGTCGCACTTTCACTAGCCGCCCGTGACCATATGGTCGAGGGCTGGATTGATACGACGCGCCGGATTTACAAGAACAAGCAAAAGCGCGTCTATTATCTTTCAATGGAATTCATGATTGGCCGCATGCTGGAAGATAGCTTGACCAATCTTGGCCTGATTAATGATGCCCGCGCGTTTTTCGAAACACAAAACGTCGATTTCCATGACGTTCTTCACTCAGAGCAGGATGCAGCGCTTGGAAATGGCGGCCTTGGGCGTCTGGCGGCGTGCTTCATGGACTCCATGTCGACAACCGGCGTTGCGGGTATGGGGTACGGCATTCGCTATCAACACGGCATTTTCCGTCAAAACATGGAAGATGGCTGGCAAATGGAAGAGCCGGAAGATTGGCTTGTCCAAGGTAATGCGTGGGAGTTCCGCCGCCCCGAAGTTGTCTATAATATTGAGTTTGGCGGCAGCGTCAGCACGGATGAAAGCGGCAAGACCGTATGGACGCCGGAAGAACGCATTCATGCAGTTGCTTTCGACATGCCGATTGCGGGTTGGGAAGGCAAACACGTCAATACTTTGCGCCTTTGGTCCGCGCGCCAAGCTGACATGATGAACCTTAAAAAGTTCAACGAAGGTGACTTCATGGCGGCTGCGCGTCAGCAGATTTTGGCCGAGACAATTTCGAAGGTTCTTTATCCTGGCGATCATACGCCTGAGGGCCGGGAATTGCGTTTGAAGCAAGAGGTCTTCTTCACGTCGGCGTCATTGCAAGACATGATGCGACGCTTCTTGATGAATTACTCTGATCTGTCGAAATTGGGCGACCACGTTGCAGTTCAACTGAATGACACACATCCGGCAATCGCGGTGCCTGAACTTATTCGTATTTTAATGGATCTCCACGGATTTGAATTTGATGCTGCGTTCAAAGTCGCCCGCGAAACGCTTCACTATACGAACCATACGCTTCTGCCTGAAGCTCTGGAAAAATGGCCTGTTGATTTGTTCAGGCAAATTTTGCCGCGTCACTTGCAAATCATAAATATGATTGACGGTGCGTTCTATCAAGAAGCGCTCGCAAAAGGGTTAGAGCATCACGTGATTGCAGGCATTCAAGCTATTCACCCGCATCAGCAAGATTGGGTTCGCATGGGGAATTTGGCGTTCATCGGATCACGTAAAGTCAACGGCGTCTCCGCGCTTCACACGGAGCTCATGAAACAAACCGTTTTCCACGACCTGCACACCATGTTCCCGGATAAGATCGTCAACCAGACGAATGGGGTCACCCCTCGACGTTGGCTTTTGGAATGCAATCCCGGATTGTCAGAGCTGATTTCAGAGAAAATTGGCGAAGGTTGGATCGATGATTTGGAACAGCTCGACAAACTCTCACCGCTCGCGACGGACAAAGACTTTCAGAAAAAATATATGTCCGTGAAGTCTGACAACAAGGCCCGTCTAGCCGCATTTTTAAAAGACCGCATGGATATCGACGTCAATCCCGACGCCATGTTTGATATTCAGATCAAGCGTATCCATGAGTATAAGCGACAGCTCATGAATATCTTGGAGACCATCGCGCTCTACAATGATATCAAAGATAATCCGAAAGCGAAAATCCAACCTCGCGTGAAAATTTTCGCCGGTAAAGCCGCGCCAAGCTATTTCCTTGCTAAGCTTATCATCAAGCTCATAAATGATGTTGCAGAGGTCGTGAATAATGACGCCGATGTTGGCGATAAATTGAAGGTTATCTTCCTGCCGAACTACAATGTGTCCGCCGCGGAAATCCTTATTCCGGGTGCAGATTTATCTGAACAGATTTCAACTGCGGGCTTTGAAGCTTCCGGGACAGGCAATATGAAATTTGCGCTCAACGGCGCGCTCACAATCGGCACATTGGACGGGGCCAATGTCGAAATGGCGGAACATCTCGGTGATGAGAATATCTTCATCTTCGGTATGAAAGCTGACGAAGTCGCCGAGCGTCAACATGCGCGCCGTCGCCCGTCCGAAGTCATAAAGACTTCGCCAAAATTACAGCGAATTATCGAGCAATTGAAAAGCGGCGTGTTTTCCGATGGCGATGGTGATCGCTTTAAAGATATCTTGGATAACATTGAACATCACGATTATTTCCAAGTCGTTCCTGATTTTGAGGCTTACTGGGACATGCAACGTCATATAGACACCGTATATGGCGACGCAGAGAAGTGGGCGGAAATGGCTATTTTGAACACAGCCAAAATGGGTTGGTTTAGTTCAGACCGAACAATCCGAGGCTATGCCAAGGATATTTGGGATACTCCAACGAACAAGGAAAAATAGACGGATATGGATGTGTTTCAGCAAGACAGCGCCCGACTTCTACGCGGCCTTCATGCTGATCCATTTGCTTACCTTGGCTCTCACCCGGATGGGGATGATCTACTCATTCGGGCTTATGCACCCTACGCGCAATCCGTGGCGATCGTGAAGCCCAAAGGCAAAAAACCCGTCGCCGCTTGTGAGCGTTTGCATGAAGGCGGCGTTTTTGAAGCTCGCATCGAGGCCTCAAAGCTAAAGACCGGTTATCAGTTAATCGCGAGTTATGACGGTGTCGATCACCGTTATGATGACCCCTATCGCTTTGCCCCTGACCTCGGCGAGTTAGACCTCCATTTGTTGACAGAGGGCAAGCATGTTCACGCCTTCAAGGCCTTGGGCGCGCATGTCAAAAAGCAAGAGGGTGTAGACGGCACACGGTTTACACTTTGGGCCCCCAATGCGGCAGGCGTCTGCGTTGTTGGTGACTTCAACGCGTGGAGCACAACCAAACACCCTATGCGCTCGCGCGGTGGGAGCGGCATCTGGGAGCTTTTCATTCCGGGTGTCGGCGATGGTGCCTCTTATAAATATGCGATACGCGATGCGCAGGGACACATGCAGCCACTTAAAGCTGACCCGGTCGGATTTGGGTCCGAATATCGGCCGAAGACCGCCTCTGTTGTGCGCGATCTCTCGACCTATAAATGGCAGGACTCGAAATGGATGAAGACACGCGGCGCGCGCCAACACCGCGAAGCGCCGATGTCAGTCTACGAGCTGCACATGGGCTCTTGGCGACGCGGAGAACACAATCAGTATTTGAGCTATGCCGAATTGGCGGATACGCTCATTCCTTATGTCAAAAATTTGGGCTTCACCCATATTGAGCTGTTGCCGATTACGGAACACCCCTTTGACGGATCTTGGGGTTATCAGCCCATTGGCCTTTATGCACCGACAGCCCGTCATGGCTCACCAGCCGATTTTAAGGCCTTTGTAGATGCCTGCCATAAAGCCGAAATCGGCGTTATTCTCGACTGGGTCCCCGGGCATTTCCCATCGGATGAACACGGCCTCGCCCGCTTTGACGGCACGCATCTCTATGAACATGCAGACCCACGCAAAGGGTTTCATCCGGATTGGAATACGCTGATCTTTAATTTCGGCCGCCGCGAAGTTGTGAATTACCTTGTCGCCAACGCACGTTTCTGGCTCGAAGAATATCATCTGGACGGCCTGCGCGTAGATGCCGTCGCCTCAATGCTTTATCTCGATTACTCCCGCGAGGATGGCGAGTGGGTCGCCAACTCCGACGGCGGAAATGAGAATTGGGAAGCCGTTAACTTCCTACAATCGATGAACGCTGATGCCTACTCTGCAATGGACGGTATTATGACGATTGCGGAAGAGAGCACGGCTTGGCCCGGCGTCACTGCGCCAACCCATCACGACGGCCTCGGATTTGGGTTTAAATGGAACATGGGCTGGATGAACGACACCTTGGAATATATGTCCGAGGACCCGATTAACCGGAAGCATCACCATCACAAAATGACCTTCGGAATCGACTATGCTTTCTCCGAAAATTACTTTTTGCCGCTGTCTCATGACGAGGTTGTCCATGGGAAGGGTTCACTAATTGGCCGCATGCCCGGAGATCGTTGGCAGAAATATGCGAACTTGCGGGCCTATTACGGCTTTATGTGGAGCCATCCAGGTAAGAAACTACTTTTTATGGGATGTGAGTTTGGGCAGTCTGAAGAGTGGAGCGCTGACCAATCATTGGATTGGCACCTAACGGAATATCCCGAGCATAAAAACACACAAACGCTGATTGGCGATTTGAACCGCGTCTACCGCGAGACCCCCGCGCTTTATGAGCGGGATTGCATGGCCGACGGGTTTGAATGGGTTGATGGCGGCGCGCAGGCTGAAAATATCCTTTCATTCATTCGCTGGGATGCGCAGCGCAAAGCGCCGTGCGTCATCGTTTGCAACTTCTCCCCCGTACCGCGCGAAAACTACCGCGTCGGCGTTCCTATGGCGGGGCATTGGGAAGAGGTAGTCAATACCGACTCCGTGCTCTATGGAGGGTCCGGCAAAGGCAATATGGGCGGGTTTGAAGCGGAAAGCGTTGCGGCGAATGGCCGGGAATACTCGCTTAGTTTGACGATTCCGCCTCTGGCCACCCTGATTTTCCGCTTGAAATAATTTGATTTCTACAACTGAGAGCTAATGCGATATGTCCTTATCCTTCAAAAGTCAGCTTCCCAATCTTAACGGTATTTACGCGGCGCTATTTGCCGCATCCGAAGCCATATACGCAGAATTGAAAAAAGGCTCCGGCCTGAAATTTGCGACATCGAGTAATGAGTCCGGTGATGACCAGATTGAGCTCGACGTTATCGCAGATGAGGCGTTTTTCGAGACGTTGAGCAAGGACCCGAATGTTCGCTATGTCGTGTCAGAAGAGCGACCCGGCATGGAAAAAATCTCCGACGGGAAATACAGCGTCGCCCTCGACCCGCTCGACGGCTCTAAATCCGCGCTGGTCGGCATCCCGTCAGGCGCAATTTTCGGCATCTGGGAAGACGCTGAAATCGCTGCCGATTTCTCGGGCAAGAACATCATCAGCGGCGGGTTTTTCGTTTTCGGCATGAACTTGGAGGCATATTTCGCAGACGGCCAAAATGTTTACAAAGGCCAGTTTCATCAGGTGACATCGAAATGGACGGTTATGCCGATAAAGGGCACCTTGCCATCTGCCAATGTCATGTCCCTGAATGCCTGCAATCAAACCATGTGGCACCCATGGATGAAGGATTATTATGCCAGTCTCTTCATGAGATCTGACGGCACGCCTACCCCGCATAATATGCGCTGGTATGCGTCCATGGTGTCAGACATAAAGCGTCTCGTCTTGCAGGGCGGGTTGTTTGCCTATCCGGAAGCCAACCGCAAAGGCTATGAGCAAGGCCACCTGCGCCTTGTTTATGAAGCCATTCCGATGTCATTCCTGATCCATGCCATGGGCGGATCTTCGACAAATGGAGATGTCTCGCTTCTGGAAGCACCCGTGAATACCCTGCATCAGAAGACTCCTGTTTTCATCGGCGAGGCAGATAAAATCGCAGCCATTGAAGCGGCCAAAAAATCAGCCTCAGCTTAGATTTAATCCCTCAGCACATTAGTCGTAGTGAGTGACACCGCAGATCTCGGAAGGCCGCGGGCTCCCCAATCCGGCATTTTGTAGGCTCCGTTTTCAACATATAATATTAACGCATTAGAAGGCTTATACACCTACAGCGAAAAAATGACCAAAAACGTCATCATAGTGTTAGTGTGGACACTGTTATGCTCGGGTCGTTGTTTTGCTCAGCTTGCTGAGGGCAGTAACGGTGTCGAAATTGATGGGCCTACGCCTGAGTCGAGCGCTCCGCTTTTGCGGAACGAGCTTAAACAATATGTCTCCAAAATGACTTTTGAGTCCGGCGAGAGACGGATACTCCTCTTGCCGACGCGTTTTCAAAGTGGAAAAATTCAACAAAATAACGGTTCGACCATCAATAGTGCTGCCGAAAGTTCGGCTTTAAGGCAGAGTCATGAGCGGCTTGGGCAAATTTCCGTTCAATGTAATCCTTTAGGAGAGGCGGATGCTATCGGCATCATCCCTGATACTTATAAAAAGCCCCAAAAGCGGAGGAACTCGGTAGAAATCTACGCTTCGGATGATGTTGATTTCAGCTTAGAAAAATGGCGCCGCCTTGCGGAATTAGCTTGCTTGGAAGATGAAATTTAGTTGGCTCATAGCTTGGGTAGTTTTTCTACTCGTCGCGGCCGATAACGCCCGCGCACAAACGGTTGTGAATGCAAATGACCGTGGGTGGTATAATACGGGCGGGAACCACTCTCCTACAAATAATAATACATTCACGGGTTCCTTTAACGGAACCATTTATAGGTCATATTTTCGCTTCACAATTCCGGTTGGCGTTACGTGCATTTCATCGGCCACTTTGGAGCTCGAACTCGAAAACTATTATGGCGACGGCGCGGCGCATACCTCAACGATTTACGATGTAACCACTGCAAATACCGTCCTGTTGGATACCGTAAATGGCAGCGGTAGCGGCGTGGCCATACACACGGACCTTGGCACGGGAGCCGTTTACGGGAGCCAGGCTGGACTCACAAGTGCCGATGTTGGGTCTTTAATCAGCTTCACCTTATCTGCGGGGGCGCTCACCGATATCGCTGCGGCATCCGGCAGTGATTTCGCTGTTGGCAGCCACACGACGCAGGGCGGAACCGGAACGTTACGCGCTTTGAGATACAGTGCCGGAAATGAGGCCCGTGTCCACCGCCTAACTTATACAGAATGCCCGGCTATTCCCGACTTAAAAGCAAGCAAAAGCGTCGCTGTTTACGATCCAAGTTCTCTCGGTCTCTATGCCGTGCCGGGGAATGATGTTATTTACACAATAACCGTGACAAATGACGGCGCCGGTAGCGTTGATGCCAATACGATGTTCCTGACTGACAAAATACCGGACAATACGACATATTATAACGGCGATATAGATGACGGCGGTCCTGAATTAAATTCGGTCTCCTTCACGGAATCCGGCTCAGGGCTCATCTTTACATATGCAACAGATATCGCGTTTTCAAACGCCGCCGCAGTGCCAGCCAATTTCGCAGCCTGCACATATACACCAAGCGCCGGCTATGATGAGAACATCGAATATATATGCATTAATCCCAAAGGGGCCTTTGCATCAGGAACGCCCTCCCCAAGCTTCTCCGTCAGCTTTAGAGCGAGGATTGATTAGAGCGCGTCTGGCAACGCTCAGATCATCAAAATATAATGAAGGAAG
>ENA-ORXM01001777-ORXM01001777.1-marine-metagenome-genome-assembly--contig:-NODE-1777-length-28200-cov-4.454112_pt1 | contig 28200 bp, 21 predicted proteins | sample MGYA00237867_ERZ511480 | MGnify/ENA primary metagenome ERZ511480 (study PRJEB26309, sample SAMN06266103) | marine metagenome | isolation source: Algal blade | place: United Kingdom:Sidmouth, United... | reverse complement strand
TTCTCTCCTAATGCAAACTTTATCGTCCTCATAGCGCCATCCATCCTAAGCTCATCAGGGTCGGTGACTTTGCTTACGTCGATACCAAGGGCAAAACCAATGGTGTCAGGGTCAAGCTGCGCAGCTTGCATGTCAGGGCGAACGAGTAAGTCTGCCATGACAAGTGCAGCAGCTTTGTTGGGCGCATTAAAGGGAATCGCTAAGTAGCTAAAGCCGCCAATCATATTCGCGTCAAAAAGAAACGCTGCTGATGTCGGGGGGATTTCACCGTTGGCGATACCAGGCGCGGCGCCGCCACCACGTTGGGTCAGCGTAAAGTCAATTTCACCATTGGCAAACAGGTCGTTTAGTTCATTGACGTCGGCGGGGTAAGTTTCGCCCTCACGCCATAAGTTCGGTTCCCAAGCGTTGAGCGTATCCCACACTTGAGGAGAGCAGTCGTCATAAAGTTCCTGGCTGAATTCTTGACCGAAGGCTTCATAGCCGCCGCACAGCTCGAGCATCAACTGCTTGACCACGCGTGTACCCTGAAACGCACCTGGACCTGGCGCAATGTAGGTAAAGCGCCCCGGGTTAGCCTCAATCCACTCACTCAATTCAGCGTAGCTGCGGGGTAAGTCTTCGGCGCTCATGCGGTTGGTGTCGTAAATCCACTGAAAAGGAAATGAAGCCCAGGGAATTTCATAAAAGTTTACGTCAATGCCAAAGTCGTTATTGACCGCTGGGTTATCCCAGTTGACATATTTGTTATTGGGCAGACCTTCGGCAAAGGGACCGTAGAGCAGGTCAGCTTGCTGCAAGGTCGCAAAGTTTTCACCGTTAATCCAGATCATGTCGACGCTGCCGCCGTCATCGGTAACGCCCGCCTCGGCCTCACTTAAAACCTGATTGACGGCGTCGGCGGTATCGGCCAGGGGAACGCGGTTGAGCGTGACACCATACTCCTCTTGCAGCACGCTGCCGTAGACCTCATCTAAAAAGTTGTTGATGGCGTCTGAGCCGCCCCACAAGTTCCAGTTGAGGCTTTGACCCCGCGCCTGCTCTACAACGTCGTCCCAACTTTCAAACCCGGGCGGCGCGTCTTGCGCCTGTGCATTGCCAACAATAAAAGCAAGAACTAATGTGATGAGAACTAAAGCAAATCGTGGACGTTTCATCATGGTCAACTCCTTTTTGAACATTTAAGGACTAAGAAAGGCTCCGCTAAAAACAGCGGTGAGCCTACGGTGGGGTATAAAAACTACACTACGACCTTGAACTTCCTTTTTAGACTCCCTTTCCTTTTTAGTTGAAGCATTCTATCACTGTCTGTAGAGGCTTGTTTATTCACGTTCAGTTAATAACCTCTAGTTAATAACCTCGAGCTGCAAATAATCTGTTTGCGGGATGGCCTCGACAAGCCGCATACCTTTCCAGGCGGCGAACTCCATCAGTTCGTTCGTCACGTCGCCCTGCCCAACCGCATAGTGATGCTCATGACCGCGCACGGTCAGCGTGTTTAATAGGTCCGCTGAGCTAATCGTTTTTTTATTCAGTTCAAAGTTTGAAAACCAGCCCCGCGTACCATCGAAACCTTTTTTGCTGTTTTCAACAATGTCCGCCCGTAGCACGAGCAAACTGCTGCCGTCATTCCCAATATAAGTAACAGAGGTTTCTTGCGGCGCAAAGACCTGGTCACCTGCCACGCCGTAGGGTCCGTCCTCGCTTTTACGCCCCAGGGTGACGTGGTCGACCCACTTGATGCCATCTTTGTTAGCAAAGTGACGCGGCGTAACCCCGCAGTGCCACATGAGCATATTTTTAGAACTAGGGTCGAGCGCGGTCATATCGAGCAAAGTAGATGAGCCTTCAGCGTCTGAAAGAACGTTGAGCAGGTACATGCTTGCTGCGCCTAAAAGGTCACCCTCACACGATACTGCAACGCCGTCTTCACTGCCCATCCAGCTATACGCCATGCAGGGCGCAACGCGGTAATAGGATTGAAAGTTGGGCCAGCACTGAACCGCTAATGCGTCGTAGTCGTGGTCTTTTGCCATATCACGCAGCGCCAAATAAAGCCGCGTGACGCGCTCAAACGAGGCATTTTCAGTCACGTTGACTTCTGTTGCAGCGGCGCGAATACTATTGGCGGTGGCGTTGACAGGGCCAGCGTCATAAGCTTTGGCGCGTTCGACCAGTTCAGCAAGTTCGTGTGGTAGTACACTTACGCCCAGGCGGGCTTTGAGCAGGCGCTCATCAAATGTCATGCCGTCGAACCCTGGTGACAAACCGCCAATCCAGCCGATACGCGCCCGCTCCATATTTTTCACCGCCGTCAGGGCGCGAATGGTCACCGCGAATGGATTCTGAAACGACTCGGTTTCGACGTGGTCGTAAAACCATTTAAAAGGAATCGCCTCATCCTTTAAAAAGCGTTTGATAATCGAAGCGTAGTGACTTACCGTGAGTACCGAGTGAAGTTTGATTTCCCCCTCGAGTTCCGGGTCGGGCGTGGCCCATAAACCGATGCGCGGAGCCGTTTTCAACAGCGGGTAAAGCTGCTCACCCATGCTGCACGCGGCCGCTTGTAAAAGTAGAAAATCAATCTCCTGGTCTTGCAAAAAGGCTGCGGCCTTGGCAGAATCTTCGCCATTCAAAATTTCATCGGTCACGGCGATAAGCTCAAAGTCGAGTTCCTCTGCTAGCTTCTCCAAACCTTCGGCAGCCCGCTCGCGCTGGTTATATTCACTGGCGTAATAGCTTGAGAGCGACGTGCCGACATAGCCGACGCGAAGTTTATGTTTTGGCATAGTTTCTCCTTTCGGGAGAAGTGAGGGGGAGAGGGGGTGACAAGGAGAGGGGGAGAAAAAAGCCTTGTCTCCTTGTCACTGTGTCTCCTTGTCTCTTTGTCACTGTGTCTCAAACACAATCATGTTGAAACTATGCGGGAGCAGCTCGAGCGTATCGCCACCCGCCCAGCTCGAGGTTTCAATAGCAACTGCTTGCGGATTTTCTGGCGTATTGAGCGCTGTAGGATTGTCACCTTTGACCGTATAAATAGTTGCTCCAGCGTGGTTAAGACCTTCTAGCTCGAGTGTTGCTACGTTGTCGACATCTCTATTGACGACGGATAGATAAACGCTTTTTGTTTCAGGATCGTAAGTGGCGGCGGCGTCGATAACAGGGACATCCTCGAAAGCAGGCAGGTTACCCTGTGCTGCACTGCTATAGGTGGGTGAATTGACCTCGCATATAATTCCCTTTGGCCCTCGGTGGTGTGTGAGCAGTTCTAGCACCAGGGTTGTGGGCGCTTTGATAACCGCGGGCGGGTCGGGGTTCTCGAAGGTGCTAAACCAGTAGTTGCCTCTCGAGGGGTGTTGCTGCCAGGTGTAAAGCGGCGTTACCAGGTAGCTACCCATCACATTGATTAGATTGAAAATAGCCGCCATCTTAATGTGGTCACAGCGCGCGATGCAGGCGTTCATCAGCGCCCCGGTGTAAAGTGCGTCGGCAACGTTATAGTCCTCGATAAACGAGGGGGCTTTTGCGCCGACATAGGTATTCCATTCATCGAAAGCGAGCGGAACAGGCGGGTCGGAATGCTGCGCGATAAGCCCCAAGGTTTCATCGAGCATCAACTTTACCTCGTGCGCCGAGGCAATTTTGGGACCGTAAAGCTGTTCGGGCGGCGGTACCTCATCCCATTTTTCTGTGCGTATTGAGTAGTAGTGAACGCTCAGCTCGTCCATTTCTTCAGCAGCCGTTTTAAGTACCAGTTCATTCCAGTGACCGTACAGGTCGTTGGGTACGCCTACACCGATAAGCTGTAAATCAGGGTCGACTGCGCGCATAGCTCGAGCAAACGCTAAATATTTCCGCGCATAGGTCTCAGCGTCAACATGACCGACTTGCCAGTTACCAAACTGCTCATTACCCACAAACCAGGTTTTAACGCCGAAGGGTTCAGGGTAGCCGTTTTCAGCGCGCTTTTTTCCATATGGTGTGGAGGCGTCACCGTTGCAATACTCTACCCAGGCAGCGGCTTCTTCTGCACTGCCGTCGCCCATGTTAATTGTCAAAATAGGTTCCGTCTCTATCAAACGGCAGAGGTCGATAAACTCGTCTGTGCCAACGTCATTAGGTTCCCACTGGTTCCAGGCAGGGTCGAGGTAGCTCGGGCGCTTGTCCCTGTCACAAATCCCCGCTTCCCAAGGGTACGCCGAGACAAAGTTGCCCCCAGGCCAGCGTAAAAAAGTGGGCTGCCACTCTTTCATGGCGGCAATAACGTCGGCGCGAAAGCCTTTAAGATTATCTTCAGGCATCACGCTAGCGCAACCGAGCCACAAGGAGCCTTCACCTTTAACACTTATGGATAGCGCACCTGTCGGCTCTGTCGTTGAGGGCGTCAGTGTTTGCGTGAATGTGGTCCAGGTTTCAGGCGCGGCAGGAATGGTCCAGCTCGTATCACCTAGCTGGACAAGGACAGCTTGACCCTCACCTTGAATAACCAAGCGTACGTTGTAACTTTGGCCCCCTTGCAAATAAAGGCCAGCCTGTTTAACGCCCCTCGCCACTTCACCCGCGTTGCGAACCGTAATTCGTTGCGACTGCTTGCCTGTATAAAAGGTCGTGTTGTCGTGAACGAACAAAACATCGTGATAATCGGGATTGATAGGCTCCCAGGGAACGACCACACCAAAGGCAGGGTTTTGGTGCTGCAAGCCTTCACTTAAGCCCTGATACATGATGTCAGCACCTGCAAACTTACGGTCACGTAACATTTCAGCCCAGAGTGCCCCGTACACCGACTGACCTAAATGCTCTAAATTAGCCCCGTACAAGTGGTCGTGAACGTCCCCAATCACCTGGTCAGGACGCAGGGTGAGCTTGGCTTGAATAGACATGAAATTCCTTACTTTCAGCAGTTTCTGATTGATTGTGGTTATACCACGGGGATAGAGAGACAGGGAGACAAGGAGAAGGGGGGACAAGGTGACAAAGAGTTTTTTCTCTCCCCCTCTCTTTATCTCCCGCTCACCCTGTCCCCTTGTCACCCCCTCACACCTTCTCGTAGTAAACTAGCTGCTAAGTACATGAGCAAAAAACCAACCATCCCCTTCAACCACCACACATCTGAGTGGGTGGCTGACCCGTATTCAGTCTATGAAGCAATGCGCGAAACCTGTCCAGTTGCCCATTCTGAAAGCCACGGGGGCTTTTGGCTTTTGTCGCGTTATGACGATGTCAGAACTGCCCTTCTGGATTGGCAGACGTTTGGGTCTAACCATCCTGGGCGTATTGCTATTCCGCATACTGCCGCTCAAACAGAGGTGCCTGGTATTCCTATAGAGGTTGACCCGCCCGCGCATACGGATTACCGAAAGGCGGTTTCTAGCTTTTTCTCGAGAGCAGAAATCAATAAGCTCGAGCCCGACGTAACGCGCGTTGCTAACGACCTTATTGATAGCTTTCTCGAGCATGGCAGCTGCGATATTGTCAAAGATTACGCGACACCTTTACTGGCTTATTCACTGGCCCGATTTCTGAATTTACCTCTGGAAGACCTTACGAAGCTCGAGGGCTGGGCGAACGCCATTTTTGCAGAGCGCACCCAAAACCCCGAAGCTGCGGCGCGGGCTACGGGTTTACTGGCCGATTACATAAGCGAGCAGATGGCAAAGCGCAAAAAGAACCCTTGTGGCGATTTGTTTTCGGCACTCGTTCAGGCTGAGGTAGGCGGGAAACCGCTCAGTGATAATGAGCTGCTCGGCTACGGGCGCATTATTTTATTGGCAGGCCGCGAGGCGACGATTGACGCTATCTCGAACAGCCTGTGGTATTTAGCCGAAAACCCAGAAAAGCGCCGCCGTCTGATAGCTGAGCCCGATATTATGATGTTTGCAGTTGAAGAATTTCTGCGCTATATGTCACCTATACAGTTATTGGGGCGCGTAGCCAATAAGGATGTAGAGCTGCATACTCAAACGATTAAAGAGGGGGAGTCTGTAGCGATGCTCTACGGCAGCGCTAACCGCGATGAGCGCCGCTTTGAGAAGGCGGACAGGTGCATCTTGGACCGGAAACCTAACCCGCATTTAGCGTTTGGTAGCGGTCATCATCATTGTCTAGGCGCACACTTAGCACGGCTCGACTTGCGCGTCGGGATAAGCGAATTCTTAAAGCGCGTACCTAAGTTTGCCCTTTCTGGAGAAAATCCACCGCAACGAAAACCGAATGGTGACGCGAGAGGGTTTGTTAGCTTGGCAGTAGAATTTTAGTCCTCACAGCCGAGTCCTCATCTCAAATCTCTGAAATCTTGCCCTAAGCTAGAAAATGGTTCGGGAGGACGAATTTCTCCGCATAAATCTCCCCCAACCCCAAGGCTAATCGCCCGACTTCGTGAACTTATTAAGAAGGGAACAAAACCTGAAGCCCCCTTAACAAGGGGGTTGGCCCATTTGCTTATGGCAATTCGAAGCTCACTACATAGGGGTTTACGGCTATTGCAAAATCCCAAATCTTATTTCAGAGTAATGTGACGAGCGACTCGAGTGCAACACTACTTGGCAAGAAACCCTGCGTATAATCTTTAGGTGAAAGAGGGTCTCTAACTATCGATATCGCCCGACAATTCGCTACTTATTACAAGCCCTATATGCGGCTCTTTTATTTGGACTTTGGCTGTGCGCTGGTCGTGGGGGTGCTCGAGCTGGGCTTCCCACTCGCTGTCAACCTCTTTATCGACAGACTTTTACCTGGTGAAAACTGGTCGCTCATTTTGATAGCGACAGCCGTGCTATTGGGTATCTACGCACTCAATACAATTTTGCAATACGTCGTGACCTACTGGGGACACATGCTCGGCATCAATATAGAAACCGACATGCGGCGCAAGCTTTTTAGCCACCTGCAAAAACTCTCATACCGCTTTTACGACAACAACAAAACGGGTCACTTAATCGCACGTATCACCACCGATTTGCAAGACATCGGCGAGCTTGCTCACCACGGCCCTGAAGATGTCTTTATCGCCATCATGACGCTTATTGGGGCGTTTGCGCTAATGCTCATGATTAACTGGAAATTGGCGCTACTGACATTCGTGGTCGTGCCCATCATTATCTGGGTGGCAATGTACTTTAGCGGCAAAATGACCCAAACGTACCGCCAGCTTTTTAGAAACCTAGCACAGTTCAATGCACGTATCGAGGACAGCGTCGGCGGTATTCGCGTGGTTAAAGCCTTTGCGAATGAAGAGCATGAAGAAAAGCTTTTCGCCGTGGACAATAAACAGTACCGAAAAACCAAGCTAACGGCTTACAAAATCATGGCACAAAGCCTGTCACTCAGCTACATGCTTATGCGCTTTGTAATTATGTTCGTGATGGTAGCAGGGACCTATTTTGTTTTACAAAACGAGCTAAGTTACGGCGAGTTTATTGCTTTTTTACTGCTCACCAACGTTTTCTTTCGCCCCATTGAAAAAATTAACGCGGTGATTGAAAGCTACCCCAAAGGGATTGCAGGGTTTCGGAGATACTTAGAGGTTCTAAACACCGAGCCTGATATTAAAGAGTCACCGGGTGCCGTTGCTGTCGAGCATCTAGAAGGCAACATCCGCTTTGATGGGGTTAGCTTTGGCTACGACGACCAAAAAGACATTTTAGAAGACATTAATTTGAGCATTACTAAGGGCGAAACGGTTGCCTTTGTCGGACCCTCCGGGGCAGGTAAAACAACGCTGTGCAGTCTGATTCCGCGCTTCTACGACATTGATAGCGGTAGCATCACGATTGACGGTATCGATATTCGTAATATGACGCACGCCTCGTTGCGGCAACAAATAGGCATTGTGCAACAAGATGTTTTTCTGTTTTCAGGCAGCATTGCTGAGAATATTGCTTATGGCAAGTTAGACGCCAGTGAAGAGGAACTCTGGGACGCGGCGCGGCGGGCGCAGTTAGAGACCTTTATCTCGAGTCAACCCGAAGGCATGCAAACCATCATCGGCGAGAGGGGCGTTAAGCTCTCCGGCGGGCAAAAGCAGCGCCTTGCCATTGCCCGAATGTTTCTAAAGAATCCGCCTATCCTCATTCTTGATGAGGCGACCTCAGCACTAGATACCGCCACCGAAGTAGCTATTCAACAAGCGCTAACAGAATTATCCAAAGGGCGCACAACACTGGTGATTGCCCACCGCTTAGCGACAATCAAGAACGCTAATAGGATTGTTGTCGTGACCGAAGAGGGTATTAGCGAAGAGGGTAAACACCAGGACTTGATTGAGTTGGGTGGGCTTTACTCGCAGTTGCACAGGGCGCAGTTTGGCGCTAATTAGAGGCTCTATCAAATCAAAAAATCTCTAGGCTTTGGTGACAAGCTCCGCCATGAAATACTTTTCAATCACCTTTTCTTCAACCTTTAATCCCAAACCAGGCGCTTGGCTCAGCCCGATATGCCCGTCCTTAACGGTAAGCAAATCGCCTGCAATCTCTTCTCTCAGCGGGTGCGCGTGCGGGTCAAGCTCCATGATAAGCCCGCCCGCCGTGCCTGCAAATAAATGAAGGGACGCCACAAACCCCACCGTACCGCCAAGATAATGAGGCGCGTAAGGTATGCCCCTGTTCCCTGCCGCCAAACAAACCTTGCGTATATCTGTCAGCCCACCCACTTTGCAAACGTCTGGCTGAGCAATGTCGATAGCGCCAAGCTCGAGCAATTCACCGAAGCTCTCCGCATTAAAAATATTCTCGCCTGCCGCCAAGTCAAAGGGCAACGCTTTACGCAAACGCACCATGTTCTGCCACTGGTCAGCGGGAATGGGTTCTTCTAACCAGGCAATGTTGTGTGGCTCGAGAACATCCGCCATCTTCAGCGTCATCTCGACATCCCAAGCCTGATTCGCGTCCACCATGAGCTGTGCACCTGGTCCGATAAGCTCACGCATAAGCGCTAAATTTCGCTTATCGGTCTCCTCACCAAAACCGAGTTTGAGCTTAAACGCATTCACCCCCCTGGCCTGCATTTTCTCGACAAGCTTCGTGGGGTCTTTAGGACCGAGCGCACTGGCGTAAACGGGAATCCTCGTTTGATTGCCTTCCCAAAGTTGATACAGCGGTTTATTTTGCGCCCTCGCCGCGATATCCCACAGAGCAATATCGAGCGCACTAATCGCTTGAGCAATCGGCCCTGGTGCGCCCCATTGACGCTCGAGAATACGCGTCGCGGTGCGCATCTTTTTATACAAAGCTTTTACCTCGAGCGGGTCTTCCCCTATTAGCAAAGGTGCTAATCCGTCGTTAATCGTATGAATACGCTCGTGGGGTGACCAGGCAGGAAAGTTACTCCAACTCTCGCCCCAGCTCTCTAAACCTTCATCGGTTTGAACATTGACCAGAATCATGGTGCGGTGCGTCATCGTACCGAACGATGTGCTGATGGGTTGGGCTATTTCTGTACCGAGCACGACGGTTCGTATTGCAGTAATCTTCATAGTTCAGGCTATCACCTGCGTTCAAATAACAAGTAGAGTAAAGCCAAACTAAGGAGAAACTACTATGGCAACGATTGCCTTTATTGGACTAGGCACGATGGGTTTACCGATGGCGCACAATTTGGTCAAAGGCGGACATGAGGTTAGGGGCTTTGATCTGGAAGCTCGAGCCCTGAAACAGCACGAGGCCAACGGCGGACGCGTCGCAGCCTCCGCAAAAGATGCGGTTGAAAATGCCGACTTTGTTTTCACGATGCTGCCGATTGGCAAACATGTTAAAGCAGTGCTTGAAGACTGTTTGGAAACCATAAACCCGAACAGTTTATTCATCGAGATGTCTACCATTCACCCACTCGAGACCGACGAAATTCGCTCGACGCTACATGCGAAAGATATAGCAATGGTTGACGCCCCCGTGGGCCGAACGTCGGAGCATGCGTACACGGGAACGTTGCTTATCATGGCAGGTGGAGAAGAAGAGGACTTGGTTCGGGCAAGACCGCTACTCGAGCTATTAGGTGACCCAATAATTGATTGCGGCGGCCCTGGCAGGGGCTCGCGCATGAAAATTATCAACAACTATTTGTCAAATATGATTAATGTTGCGACTGCCGAAGCCCTAACGCTGGCTGAGGTCATTGGCTTGAACCGTGATTTAGCTATGGACGTTATGTCCGGCACAGCCGCAGGCAAGGGGCATATGGCAACGACCTATCCAAACAAAGTGCTTGCGGATGACTTGAGCCCCGCCTTTATGCTCGAGCTTGCCCACAAAGACCAGGGCCTAGCACTTGACTTAGCCGAGCAAATGAACGTAGAAACCCTCCTGGGTCAAGCCGCCCAAGCTGTTTATGAAGAGGCAGAGGCGGACGCCAGGGGCAAGCAAGATTGGACAACTGTTTACGCCATGATGCGCGAAAAAGTGGGGCTTTCTGACTCATAAGGTCGCTTCGATATGGATATGAAGGGTTGAACAGGCTTTGCCTCCAAAGTCTATCCTGTCCCTATTTTGGGATATTTGCCTCCAAGGTCAACCGTGTCAGTGAACGCATCAATGTATCTGTTATTCTCTCACGATATGTCAATTAAGTTTCATCCTAAGCCGGGGCATATCCTCATGTGCGATTTCAAGGGCATGAAAAAACCCGAAATGATAAAGGTTAGACCTGTCGTTGTACTAAACAGTCGAATGGGTTTGTGCACTGTTGTTCCACTAAGCAGAACGCCGCCAAATCCAGTTATGAAACATCATCATTGTCTCAGCGATATTTCCCTACCACAACAATGGAGGGGACGGGACAGCTGGGTGAAAGGTGACATGGTTATTACCGTGAGACACGATAGACTAGACCGGATAAAAATTAAAGAGGCAAATGGGAAACGTCGGTATATCACTCTCAGACTAGGCGTTGACGAATTAAGAAAAGTACGTGTATGCGTCCTCGAGGGTTTGCATCTTGGTTACTTGACTAAACACCTTAAATAGTCCATAATACAAGAGATTCCCGCAAAAAGCGGGCTTGTGAGACTGCCCTTTTTGGGCAGCAGGCCTTGGATAAAAGCGATGACAAGCCACCAAGGTCTTAGAAAAGAGCCTCATAATGAGGCTCTTTGTCATTTTATTTACTTCCTCGAAAGACGCTTCAAATAATAAAGAGAGTTCTACCTATGCTGACAGGCTACACTAACCTCATGTCCAAACTGCATTTTGAATCTATCGTGGTGGACGCTCATAACGACCTGCCCATCATGCTCACTGACTGGTACCGCTCGTTGGGACAAACGGACTACTTTGCCAGTTGGATTCCGCGCTGGCAAAAAGGCGGCGTCAACATTCAAGTTATTCCTATTTACATTGAGCCTCACTACGCAGAGGCGGCACTCAGGCGTAGCTTGCTGCTTATTGAACTGCTACACGAGGAGATCGGCAAGCACGGGGAGGCCGTTAGCTTGTGTCTGGGCGCAGCAGATATTGATAGAGCCTTAAGCCAAAACAAAGTGGCTATTATTCTGGCTCTCGAGGGCTGTTCGCAAATTGGCAATGATGTTGCCCTGCTGCGAACGTTTTACAAACTGGGCGTGCGCATGGCGTCGTTTACCCACCTGGGTCGCACCCTGCTTGCCGATGGTAGCACAGAGGACGACGCAGGCAGCCGCTTACCTCAAAGCGGCGTTAAAGCCGTAGAGAAAATGGAACTCTTGGGCATGCTGGTCGATGTCTCGCATTTGGGTGTTAGGGGTGTTGAGCATGTACTCGAGATAGCAACAAAACCCCTTGTTGCCTCGCATTCGTCGGCAAGAGCACTCTGCGACCATCACCGAAACTTGAGTAACGAGCATTTAAAAGCTATTGCAGAAACGGGCGGCGTGATTGGCGTGAACTTCTTGCCAGCGTTTATTGATAGTGATAATGCGACGCTCGAGCGCGTCGTCGACCACATTGAATACATGGTGGGTGTCGCAGGTATCGACCACATCGGTTTGGGTCCAGATTTTATTGCCGACTGGGCCAAGGCGGTTTACCCGAATGTAGAGATGAAAATCATCGGCGTCGATTTAAAAGAGGGGATTGACAGGCTTGCTGGTACAGAGGATTTGCCCAATTTAACCGAGGCTATGCAAAAACGTGGCATGACAGACAGTGATATCCGAAAAGTTCTGGGAGAGAATTTTCTGCGCATTTTTCGTGCTGCGCTTTAGTATCCGTCCTTGTTTAACTAGCGAAGTTTCCCGCGTCCTAAAAGCGGCCAAACGACCTCGACAACACCCCCGCGAACGCCGTACAGATGGTCGTGCAAAAAAACCGTCGCGTCGCCGTAGCCCACCATAAAGTCAAACGCGTCACCAATATGAATACTCTCGTTCGCCTCTTCCAAAGTGATGACCCCGTGCTCCGCCGAGGTTGAAAATGTCTTGATGGCGGGAAAGTCGATGCCTTTAGGCTGAGTGTGCCAGGCAGGTAAAGTTTTATAGCCAGCGTCGGTGATCACTCTGTCGGCGGCGGGGCGGCTGGTAACGCTTGTCCTTACGAATAGGGAGGGGGCAGTAAGGTCGTTGTAGCCGCTGTAGGTCGCGTCACAAAAAATAGCGCCGCCCGCTTGTATTTCGGTTATGACGCCTGCAAAAGGCGTGTACTCTGCGGTACCACTTCCCCCGCCGCTAACGATTTCGCAGGGCAGGCCACTCGAGTCACAAAGTTTCACCGCCTCTTGTAAGCGTGACATGGCTTTGTCTATGGCCTGGTGTTTTTCCTCGGTATTTTTAAACCCTAAGGTATGGCCCTCCCAGGTCATCACGCCCAAGAAACGCACACCATGCGTATTGGTAATCGTTTGAGCAAGCTCGAGTGCCGCCTGCGCCGATGCCACACCAGCACGGTTCATGCCGCTGTCGACATTGACGAGCAGCCCCACCTCTACCCCTTTTTCAGTTGCCGCCTTGCCTAGCGCCAGCACATTTGCAGGATTGTCAACAGCGACTTTGACATCGGCGTGGTAGCGCAAGTTGACAAGGCGCGTTATCTTTCGCCCCGTCACAATTTGATTAGCTATAAGGATGTCGCTTACACCAGCCGCCGCCATAACCTCGGCCTCACCCAACTTCGCACAGGTGACGCCAATCGCACCAGCAGCCACTGCCTTGTGAGCAATAGCAGGTGTTTTAATTCCCTTGGTATGGGGCCGCCAGTTGATGCCCGCATCCTTAAAATGCTTGGCAAGTTTGGCAATGTTCGCTTCTAGCGTGTCAAGCTCAACCCACAGGACAGGTGTGTCGAGGTCGGTTTTAGCTAAGCCTATTTCAGTCAATGTAGTCTCCGTTCATGGAACTAGTTTTTCTTATCTACTCCCTTGCTCCCCCTCTCCCTTTGCTCTAAAAAAGCTGATGCTATCAAGAATACACTTTGCCAGCACACGCCTTGCCAGCACACGCCTTACCACACCGTCCAGCCGCCATTGACCAGAATTTTTTGGAATTGGCTTAAGTTCTGCTGCTACGCTTCCTAGCTGGTACCTCACTCTGGCTCGAGAGATTAAGCAATCGGCTTTTGGTCACTAAAGGGCGCAATCTACAAATCTTATATACTTTATTCATGAACGTTCCAATTGAGTACCAGGCATTTTGGGAAAGCTTTCTGGCAACCCTTTCAGAACCGGAGCTTGCAAATGCCAAGTTCTATGAAGCCTTTGCTATTGGTATTGATAAAGAAAGTGCTGACCATGGCGCTAGCCTTATCCTGAGTGGTGAGAAAACCACTACCAGTATGTTGCTTTGGGACGCCGAGTTAAACCTTCAACCTATGTACGAAGTCGGATCACTGCATATCGTTAAAGACGGTAGTGATAAACCCGTGGCCGTTGTAGAAACCACAGAGCTTGAGGTTGTTCCGTTTAATAAAGTTGACGAACAGTTTGCTTATGATTACGGAGAATGGGATCGCACTCTGGCAGGCTGGCGAAAAGCTTGCTGGGGTTATTACAGCCAACAATGTAAAGACTTAAACAAAGAAGCATCTGAAACGATGCCTCTGGTGTGCGAGCGGTTTAAGGTTATTTATCCCATTAGTGATCAATCTAAATGAGTGGACGAAATAAAGGTGGTGTCAAACAACACCTCTACTAAGATGCTTTGCTTGGTGGCAGCACCAAAAACTCACCTTCACGAACGCCGTAGTGTTTATCTAGTTGCTTGTAGTCTCGAGCACTCCGCCCGTTCCAGTCCCAAACAACTTCGCCATCTTTAAGGGTCAATTCGCAAGTGAGCCGCTGACTGCCCTCAAGCTTGCCCCCAAAAGAATCTGCGTAGCCAAACTGTCCTTCTTCTAAGTTTAGGAGCGCAATATCTGCAACCGCCCCAACACTTAAATGCCCTAGTTCAGGATGACTTATCTTGTTAGCAGGATTGATGGTCGAGGCGCGAACCACTTCATTTAGCGGCATACCCATCACCAAAAATTTTGACATGGTTGTGACCATATCGAGCATGCCCATGTTCATGCAGCCGACGTGCAAATCGGTCGAAATCGAATCGGGGTAAAAACCTTGGGCAACGGCGGGCGCAGCATTACGAAAACAAAAACTCCCGCCGCCGTGACCGACATCTAAAATGACGCCGCGCTCGCGTGCCTGGTGCAGGTACTCGAGCACCTTACCCTCAGCGTCGAACCACGGCACGGGACCGCGAAAAATATGCGTGGCAATGTCACCAGGTCGCAACTTTTCACCTAGCAACTGGTAAAAGGGTCGCTCCTTTTTAAAGAAGCCAAAGTCAATCATAACCGGGAGGTCAGCTTTTTCAGCCGCTTCAATGCAGCGGTCTACCGAGGTCCACTCGGGCCCGTAAAAATGGGCTGTTTTGATGCCCACTACAACGTCGCTGTGTTTCTTCGCCATAGCGGCCACTTTGTCCGTATCCATGTCAAAGGTATTTTGCTCATGGTCCGTCGAGGTCATGCCTGTTCCCGCAATATTGATGAGGGCGAACAGCCGCGTCTGGCAGCGGTCAATCACTCTAAAGCGAAAGTCCTCAAAGTTGCGCCAACCCGCGCTGCCCGTATCCACCATCGTGGTGACGCCCGTTCTAAAACTAAAGCCGTCGGGCAAAATACTATTGTCCCCGGCCCATTCGTTGGGGTGACCTGGGGTAGCGTAGGCGTGCATATGAATATCGACCAGTCCCGGTGTGAGGTAAAGTCCGTCCACGTCGATAACGCGCTCGGCTTGTTCCGCTGCTATGCTTGGCTCTACAGCTGCCACCTTGCCGTTTTTAACAGCAATATCTCTCGAGCCGTTGATAGCATTTTTAGGGTCAATTAAATGCCCGCCCTTTAGCAAAAGATCATAGGTCATGTCCTGTTCTCCTAATCGTTAGCTTTGGAATAGTTTAGCCTTATCAGCTACAAAGAATGAACAGCCTGTCCTTATAACTACTATGAATAGTATGGTTAATGCACCGTTAGTTTCAACCGTTAATTTCAAAGGAGCTTTATGAACCGTTTTGAAAACAAAGTTGCGCTTGTAACCGGGACAGCCAGAGGCATTGGAAGGGGCGTTGCCCTGAAGCTCGCATCGGAAGGTGCGAGTGTTGTTGTCAACGATTTTACAAATATGGGCGCCGCGCAGGTTGTCGAGGAAATAAAAACTACGAGCCAAGACACCCTCAGTATTCAGGCTGATTTCTCAGACAAAGACGCTGTAGCAGCGATGGTACGAACCCTGTAAAACACTTTGGTTCTTTAGATATCGCAGTAGCCAACACAGCCTATTCCCCGCGCCAGAACGTGTTAGAAACGACTTGGGACAAGCTCACGCGCACGACTGAAGTTGTTCAGTACGGAACTTTTACGACCTGTCAGTTTGCTGCGCAGCAAATGGTTAAGCAAAATTTGGTTGGGGGCTCGAGAGGCAAAATTATCATCACGGGTTCGGTGTATGAAGCTATTCCCTTTAAGAATGCCGCGCCTTACATGGCAAAAGCCGCCATCAATCATTTTGCTTGCACACTAGCAGCCGAGCTTTGCCCACAGCGAATAAATGTAAACGTCATTAACCCAGGTTGGATTGATAACGCCAGGCGAACGGGCCACTTTTTCGGACGAAACGATTGAAGGGGCGGGCGAACACCTTCCCTGGGGACGCATGGGAACACCTGAGGACATTGCTAACACCGCCGCCTTTTTTGCAAGTCGGGACGCCAACTATATTACAGGGCTTCACTTAATGTAGATGGGGAGTTTAGTGTCAATTTAGGATTAGAATAAAGAACCTCGTGTAGCCCCCTATTCAAGCCCGTTTCAGCCAAACAGCCATCTCCCCTAAATCCCGGTGCGCCCAAGCGTAATAAGGAATGAGGGTTAGGCCGTCACTCTTTATGACAGTTACTCCATTGAGTAAATCAGAACGGTGCTCTTGGTTTAATATTGTACCGTCCGACAGTCTCAAGTTCAGCGCCTCACCACCATTATCAACCGCCTCTGCGCAATAAACAATGGGTCCGCGTTCAACGGCGACCTTGCCTTTATTTTCCTCTACCTCTTGGTGACTGAGCACCCGCCTGATAGGCATGGGTAGCTCGAGTTCTACAACGTCGCCAGCCTGCCAATCTCGGTACAGTAGGGCGTAACCTTTCTCGAGCTTATAAGCAACGTTTTCCCCATTTACACTAAGCTTAATAGGTTCCGAAGCTGCATCTAAATAGGTATACAAATTACCTGCTAAGGGTTGACCCAGCGCCCAGCTTGGAATGCGCAGCGCCAAGCCAAACTCCAGGCTTTCCTCTGGATTTAGAGTAAGTTTGATTTTGTCATCCCAGGGGTAGTTGCTTTCTTGGGTAATGTTTAGATGCTTAGCCCCTAGCTCGAGCTTAGCCTCTCCAGACACATAAAGATTGACATAAACCAGATTGTCTTTTTGAGCGTAGACATAACCTAGAAGCGCGGGAAAAACCCTGACGATGTTGGTAGGGCAGCACGAACACTCAAACCAGGGGTTACGCCCAAAACCACCGTCCCGGTTAAACTCAAACGCTGCATTACTCTCAAGGGGATTCGTATAGAAAAAGCGGTCTCCTGACAGGGAGATACCCGCAATAAAGCCGTTGTAAAGGCTGCGCTCTAAAACGTCGATATATTTGCCATCCCCATGCAGTAAAAACATACGGTGGTTCCAATAGATATTGGCAATCGCGGCGCATGTTTCGGTATAGGCCGTTAGGTTGGGAAGTTCGTAAGGGTCGCCAAACGACTCACCGTGATGCCGCGCACCGATACCACCTATTAAATAAAACTTTTTGTAAACGATATTTTCCCAGAGGGCGTCCAGCGCTTCTATATACGCCGCGTCACCTGTGAGCGCAGCAACATCTGCCATGCTGGCGTACATATAAACAGCTCTGACGCAGTGCCCTACGGCTTCTTTTTGTTCGGTCACGGGCAGATGGTCTTGCGCGTAGCCTCGAATATCGAAAAGCCCATTTTCGGTACGCCCGTTATAGTAACCGCGTTCATCCAGAAAAAACTTAGCAAGCTTCAAGTAGCGCTCATCACCCGTGACGCGGTAGAGCTTAACCAAACCCAACTCGATTTCCTGGTGACCCGGGACATCGCGCTTTTTATCTTCACCGAAAACACTATCGACCAGGTCAGCGCTTTTTAGGGCAACCTCTAAAAGACTGCGCTTTCCCGTTGCCCAATAGTGCGCGACAGCCGCTTCATATAGATGCCCAAGGTTATAAAGTTCATGATTGAACTTCAGGTTCGACCAGCGCTTGAGCCCCTCACGCTCAGCCGTAGCAGCCACCGGGTCAACGGTGCGTGATGTGTAGATATAACCATCACTTTCCTGCGCATCAGCAATCGCGGCGATGAGTTTATCGAGGTAAGCCTCGAGTTCAGCGTCGGGGTGCAAACTTAAAGAATAGGCGGCGCCCTCAATCACTTTAAACACATCGGAATCGTTAAAAACGAGACCTGTGTGGTCGCCCTCTAATTTTCCTGCCGCTTTTAGAAAATTATCAATCCGCCCGGTTGCTTCACACTTTTCAAAATCATAGGGGATGGTGACCTTGCGGTTCGTTTCTAGTCGGGGCAACCAAAACGCATCGTCGAACCTCACCTGGGTAAAGGGGACGGGGTAAATAGGATAATCTTTGCGCTGCGTCACAAAATGTCCTCCATTGAAGTGCTCGAATATTGATTGGAACAAGCTTACAATGACATATACAATGACACATACTTCGTGAATTATTCATCTGAGTTTGGGTATACGGTACATACTCAGAACAAATCTCGGAACTTGCCCTTTTAGTGCGCCCCGTAGTGTTTCAATACTCGAGCCGCCTGCAAGGCCCCTTTTGCCAGTGCACCGCGAATGTTTCCGGTTTGAAAGTAATGAACGGTGAACGCAGCTTGAAAAGCGTCGCCGCACCCCGTTGTATCGACAACCGCCTTTACTTTTTGAGCTTCCTGACGCATTAACTTTCCTGCAACCAGTGCGACGCTACCCGCCGCACCAAGCGTAACTATGATGAGTCTATTTTTGCTCGAGTACGGGCTTAACGCTTCGACTGCTTCTTCGTTACCACTTATAAAAACAAGGTCGATATGCTCGAGACTCTCCAGCAATAATTCCAGGTCGTGCTTGCGGCGCGCCCAGTCACCAAAATCAGCAACGCGCTTACCTGAAAAACTGAGGTTCCTAAGCTGTTGAAAATGGGAGTTTGTTCGGCCTGTGTAGTAAGTAACAAGAATGTCTTGTTTTTGAATAAAGCGTAATTCTTCGTGACTCAGCCGGAAATTTTCAAGCACATTAGCTCGGTAGCCGCCCTCAGGAAAAACGCGGTCACCATCTGCTAAAACATCGATTTCTATACTCGCTGTCTTTCCCTCGAGAACCTGTACAAAAGTAGTGTCTATACTTTCCTGTTTAAGGGTGTCCAATACGATTTGAGCATCCTCATGACCGACGCGGCTTATTAAAGAAACATTTTGCACGCCTGCGCGCTTGGCGTGAATGGCAAAGTTGAGCGATATGCCTCCTACCGATACTTGCGCTTGGCTGAGGTAATGATCAAGTGTTACCTCACCCACAGAAACAAGCCGCATAAATCAGCCTATCACCGTTCGCAAAAGAAAAAACAGAATGTGATAGGATATTGCCCACAAATAAACGAATACTGTTTAGATGAAATCCGCTAAACACTTTGGGCATTTTCATAGGTAATTGGGAGGTAATCTTGAAAAGCTTTTAGCTAAGTCATAAGTTCTTAATTCGCTTGCTTAGGTAACGCAAATCCCAACCCAAAAGAGGTGACTTTTCATGCAATCAACTAAAACCGTTCTCAAAAGCCTCGGCGTCACACTGCTAGTGTTCTTGGCTAGCATAGGGCTAGCCCAAAAAGAAACCGTTACTGTCTGGTGGCCGCAAAGTACCAGCGGTGAAACGGCGCAGTGTTTGGTCGACACCTCCACACCCTTATTTAACGAGCAAAGTGAAGGCTACGAAATCGAGTGGGTCTTGCAGCCGCCTGACGATAATTACCGCAACTTAATTCGCACCGCCGTTGTAGCTGGCAGTGGTCCAGATATTATTGCTACCGACGGAGCCGCCTTTACCTTTGAGCTTGCTAGTGCTGGCTTGATGGAACCTCTAAACTCCTATGTAGAGCAGTACGGCTGGAATGATTTGATTCCGTCATGGGCATTAGGACTCGTTGAAATTGAGGACAGCTTCTACGGTATTCCTGAGGAACTCGAGAGCGTTGTACTTTACTACAATAAGACCTTATTTGAAGAAAATGGCTGGGAACCGCCCAGCACAATTGATGAACTCGTGTCACTGGCTGAAACCATTCAGGAGGCTGGCGTCATCCCTTTTGCCCACGCTTACTCTGAGTGCATTCCTTGTAACGAATGGATTATCGGGCAGTTTTTAAACCACTATGCGGGCAATCAAAAAGTCTATGAAGCCTTAACGGGGCAACGCGAGTGGACCGACCCTGACTTTGTAGAAGCTATGGAAATTCTTGGATCTATGCCAGGTAAAGGCTGGTTCATGGGTAGCCTAGAAAACTTCTTCTCGCTGACCTTTGACGACATGCACGCCGCTATTGGCAACGGCGAAGCTGCTATGAATATCGAGGGCACCTGGCACCTTGGCACCATCGACCTCTGGTTCGGTGACGCGGCGGGCAACGAAAACGAGTGGGGCTGGGTGCCTGTCCCCACGCGCGATGGTAGCGAAATGTGGGACATTGGCACAGGCGGCATGTGGTCAATAAACGCGGGTAGCGAGGTTAAAGACGGCGCAGCCGAGTTCATGAACTTCTGGTTCCAACCCGAGCAGCAAGCTCTCTGGTTTAACGAATGCGGTTTCCAACTCGCGCCGGTTGAAGTTCCCGAATCTGCTTTTGCCGATCTTGACCCACGTAAGGCGGCGATTTTCTCCTCACTCACCAAAGCTTCTGCCGAAGGCAATATCGGCTACACGCCCTGGACCTTCTGGCCTTCTAAAACAGACGTTTATCTTTACACTGAGATTCAGCGGCTTTACGACGGACAGATTACGGCGCTCGAGTATTTAGAGGGCATGCAGACCCAGTTCCAAGAAGAATTCGAGGCAGGCGAAACCCCACCTGTACCTGCACCGGGCGGGTCGAATTAGAATATAAAGATTGAAGATTGAGGGAGTTCTGAGTTTCCAGTTCTTACTCCTATAACGAGACTCTGAGATTAGAGATTTCTATTTATACTTTGAGCAAAAGGAATGTCATTGCGAACGAAACGAAGTGTAGTGTGGCAATCTCATGTGCAAAAGGCATTGTTTGCCAGCAAGTTGTGCGGGAGATTGCTTCACATTCGTTCGCAATGACGAACGGTTTCGCCTAGCTTAATGACAGTGTCACCTAGATCTCGTTGTAGTCCTAATGAAAGCTTTTGAACCAAAAACTAACGACCAACAACCTCATTCAGTCAGGAATAACCATGCAACAAACTTACCCACAGCCAAAACCCGATCCAAGGCAGACCATAACCCCAAAGAAGAAATGGTCGTGGTACCGCTTTATGCAAAAGGTGGGCACCCCTTGGCTCTTTATCGCCCCCATTATCCTTTTACATCTTTTTGTTGTTGCGTACCCTGCTGCATTGTCTGTCTATTACTCGTTCACAGAGTGGTCAGGCATCAACGAACCCAAATGGGTTGGCTTCGAAAACTACCGTAAAATTCTCTTCGATGACCCGCAGGTATGGAGTGCGTTTGGACACAATATTATCTGGTTGGCCTTTTTCTTAACCGTGCCCTTTATGATTGCCCTGTTTGCAGCAAGCCTATTAGCCCAGGTCAAGCGCGGCGCTATGGTTTACCGGACGCTCCTTTTTATTCCTTTTATTTTACCGAGTGTGGTTACGGCCTCTATCTGGCGTAACTTGCTCAACCCGCGCCTGGGCGTCTTGGCGCAGATTGGCGAGTGGACAGGTATTGAGGCGTTCAAAATTGCCCTGCTGGGGCGCTCGAGTACCGCCCTTATCACCATCGCCTATATCGACAATTGGCACTGGTGGGGCTTTCTAATGATTTTATTTTTAACCGCTATGCAGGCTATTCCCAAAGTTTTGTATGACGCCGCTAAAATTGACGGCGTCAACAAATGGCAGGAGTTTTGGAATGTAACCTTTCCCGGCATTCGCCCGACGGTTCTCTTTATGTTTATGATGTCAGCCATTTGGGCGTTTTTAGCCTTTGACTATATTTGGATTTTGACCCAGGGCGGCCCCGCAGGCTCATCCGATGTTATGGCAACGGTACTTTACCGCAACGCCTTTGCCCGTTTTGAAGCAGGTTACGCAGCGGCGCAAGGCTTGACCTTGAGTTTTCTAGCAGGCTTTATCGTCGTCATCTTCATCATCTTACGTAGAAGGGGCTGGGAAATATAGTGTCAGTGCAAAGCCAGTCAGACTTTAACCCTGCCAAGCACCATCGGCACAACCGCCTTGGTTCACGGACCTTTCACCACGTTATGCTGTTCTTGCTGACAGCGTCTGCTATTGTTCCTATTGCCATTCTCTTTTTGAATTCGCTCAAGTCACAAAGCGAGTTCGGGCAAAACCCTATAGGTATTCCTAGGGCTTTACACTTTGAAAACTACCTCAGAGCCTGGGACATTGGCAACCTCGGACAAACGGCGGCTAACAGCGCTATTATGGTTGTTATAACAGTAGTAGGTGTGCTTGTCCTGGGCGGAATGGCTGCCTATAGCCTGGCTCGCAAAAACCCACCGGGTTCCGATGCAGTCATGCTGTATTTACTCGTTGCCACCACTATTCCTGTCTGGCTATATGTCGTGCCGCTCTTTTTCATGTGGCGTGACTTTGGTTTGGTCAACACGCGTTTTGGGTTAGCGCTCATTTATATTGCGCTCAATGCACCCTTTTCGATTTTTCTACTGCGCTCGTTCATGATTAACCTCTCGAGTGACTTTGAAGATGCTGCACGTATAGACGGTGCCAATGAGCTTCAGATTTTCTCGAGAATCGTGTTGCCTTTAACCTGGCCTGGTTTTTTAACCGTGGGACTCGTCGTGGGACTCGCGGTTTGGGGAGAGTTTCAGTTAGCCCTCATCTTTATTCAAGACCCTGACGCCGCCCCCGTGACAACAAGTTATTTCAAATTTACCCAACGCTTTGGTCGCGACTGGCCCCTAACAAGTGCAGGCGCAGTGATGATGATTTTCCCTGTACTCGTTTTATTCCTCGCCATGCAAAGACGCTTTGTAGAGGGTCTGACGCAGGGCGGGGCGAAGATGTAAAAAGAGCGTTTGAAGATTGAAGGTTAGAGATTGAAGATTGATAAAGATGCCACATTCTTCTTACACCTGTAGGGGCAGGCTTAACGCTTACGCTCAAACTTCGTACAGCGCCTGCCCTTCAATTGAAATGAACTCGTATTTAAGAGAAAGGATGAAAGAGCGTTTCTATGCCTAGAGAACTAATCGCCTCTGCTAAAGAACAAGTTGCTTTTAGAGACGTTACGAGCCCCAATTTACAAGAAGGACAATTGCGGGTCAAGAGCTTATTTGGCGCTGCCAAACACGGAACTGAAATGGCACTTTACAAGGGCTACGCCTCACCCCGCGGCGCTTATGACGAAGATTACCGCATCTTTCGTTCTGAAGAACCGAGCATGGTGAAGTACCCGCTGGGGCTTGGTAACAGTTGTGTAGGTGAAGTAACAGAGCTTGGCCCGAACGTCACGAAATTCAAGATGGGCGATAAAGTGTTTCGCCACAGTAGTCTAAAAGAAGAACACATCTGGCATGAAGATGAGGTCTGGACACTTCCTGACGGTGTACCCTGGCAAGCCGCAGTTTGCCTCGACCCTGCTGATTTCGCACTTGGCGCTATCCGCGACGGTAATGTTCGCCTTGGTGACGCAGTGGCGGTCTTTGGTATGGGTGCCATTGGTTTGCTGGTGGTGCAGTTGGCTAAATTAGCAGGTGCGTATCCCATCATTGCGGTTGACCCAATAGCTTTGCGCCGAGAAGTCGCCATAAAGTGTGGCGCTGATTTGGTACTTGACCCGACAAGCTGTGACGCAGGTCTGGAAATTAAAAAGGCTACGGATAAACGAGGGGCAGATGTTTGCATCGAATACAGCGGCAATCATAGGGCTTTGCAAGCTGCCTTGCGAGGGGTTGCCTACAATGCAACGGTTGTGGCAGGTGCGTGGCCTGGCAGCTATCCCGCAGGTTTAGACTTTGGCGCTGAAGCGCATTTTAACAGACCGACTATTGTGTTCTCGAGGGCGTGCAGTGAACCCAACCCCGAGTATCCAAACTGGGGTGAGGACAGACTTTTAAACGTTGCTTGGCGTTTACTTTGCAACGGCAGTTTAAACGCAGAACTGATTGTGCAACCTATTGTTGCCTTTGACAACTTGCTTAGTGAATACCCTAAAATTGCTACCCATCCCGAGGAAAATGTGAAGCTTGGCGTTAGGTTTTGAGGATAAACAGTTATTAGTCGTTAGTAATTAGTTTTTAGATTACAAGCTTTTACAAACTACTAAAAACTAATTACGAAAAACTTTCTTTGGAGGATAAACCATGTCACTACCATCAGACTACGCAGAGCGCGTCTACGCGGGTGTTCTAGGAAAAATCATTGGTGTTTATCTGGGTCGCCCTTTTGAAGGCTGGGCCTATGAACGCATCATGGCAGAATTGGGCGAGATTAACTATTACGTTCATGAAAAATTGGACGTGCCCCTAATCGTTACTGATGATGATATTTCGGGAACGTTTACCTTTGTGCGGGCCTTAGAGGATTATGGCGGTAAAGATGTCACCGCTGAGCAAATCGGCAAAGGCTGGCTTAATTATTTAATAGAGAATGACACTATTCTCTGGTGGGGTGGAATGGGCAACTCGACGGAGCACACCGCCTATCTGCGGCTTAAAGAGGGCAACCCCGCGCCGCAAAGTGGTTCGATTGAACTCAACGGAAAAGTTGTTGCCGAGCAAATTGGCGCACAAATTTTCATAGACGCCTTTGCAATGGTTGCACCTGGCGATCCTGATTTAGCGGTTGATTTAGCCAGACGCGCAGGGAGTGTAAGTCATGACGGTGAGGCGATTTACGGCGCACAAGTTTTGACGGCGATGGAGTCACTTGCCTTTATTGAATCAGATACAAACAAACTGATTGACGCTGCTGTCAAGTACATCCCCGAAGAGTCTGTGATTTACCGCATGATTGCCGATATTCGCCAGTGGCACCGAAACGAGCCCGATTGGCGTAAAACCAGGGAAAAGATTGAAGAGCATTACGGCTACGATAAATACGGCGGCAACTGCCACATGGTGCCCAATCACGGCTTAATGATTTTTGCATTGCTTTACGGCGATGATGACTTTCAAAAAACGCAGATGATTCTCAATACCTCGGGCTGGGATACAGATTGTAATGCGGGGAATATCGGCTGCTTACTGGGCATCAAAAATGGTTTGGCGGGCCTCGAGTCCGGCCCAGATTTTAGAGGTCCCGTCGCGGACAAACTCTACTTACCCACCGCCGACGGTGGTCGCGCCATTTCTGACGCGGTGACAGAAGCTTTTCACGTTATCAATATGGGTCGCGCCTTAGCGGGTGAGGCTCCCTTAAAGCCAAAAAACAGCGCACGCTTTCACTTTGAAATGCCCGGTTCCGTGCAAGGGTTTGAGGCCGAAGATAGCACTGAGGTTAGAGGAACGTTAAGGCTCGAGAACGTCACGGGACACAGTTCAGAAGGCAAACACGCTTTGGCACTGCATTACAATGGCTTAGCAAACGGCCGCGTTGCAAGAGCCGCCACGCCCACCTTTATTCCTTCGCTGGATGTTGCCCAGTATTTTGAACGGCGCGGCTACAAACTGCTTGCCTCACCCACGCTTTATACGGGTCAAACGGTTCACGCCCAGATAAAAGCAGACGATAACAATGAGACGGCAACAAGCTGCCGTCTTTACATTCGCCCGTATGGTGCGGGTGACGGACTGGCTATTATCAGGGGAGAAACGGTGAGCTTAGAACCTGGCGAACGCCAAGCTATAGAATGGACGGTGCCAGATACTCAGTCGTCACCTATTGCCTTTGTGGGGCTCGAGCTAAGCGGTACGGGCGGCGCAACGGGCACGGTTTATCTCGATTACCTCACCTGGGAGGGCGCACCCAGTATAGTATTTAACCGCCCTCCTTTTAAAGTACCAGAAATCAAACAAAGCATTCCTGACAGCATGATGTGGAAACGTGCCTGGATAAACGGGCTTGACCACAAAGACAGAATCGAAACCCTCGACTTTTACCCGGAACCCTACAGACTCATTCAAAACATAGGTCGCGGACTGATTAGTCAGGGCACGAAAGACTGGACAGATTACCAGGTCACCGCGCGTATGACACCGCATTTGTGCAGAGCAGGGGGCGTTGCGGTTCGGGCGCAGGGCATGCGGCGCTATTACGCGTTTTTGTGTGACACTGAAAGTATGAAACTAGTACGTACTTTTGACGAAGATGAGGTGCTGGCTGAGACAAATTCGGGCTGGACCTTTGGTGTACCTTATGAACTTAATTTGAAAGTTAAAGGCAATAAACTCACTGCATCGGTTAATGGCAAGGTTGTGCTCGAGGCCACGGGTGAAACCAATCGGCTTCAAGGCGGCGGTGTTGCGCTCATTTGTGAAGAGGGCCGAATCGGCTGTGACCATGTTGAAGTAAGACCGCTATAATAGTTCAAAACTCTTTTTGATGAGGTAGAGGATGAGTCAGCAAACAGGCAAAAATGATGCAGGTCAAGATACCGCGCAGGGCGGTGGCTACCCAGCATGGCTGTATAGCTACGCTGCCACGGTTGAAGACGGCGTCGCGGGGTTGAGCAGCGTAACTGAAAGAGATATCGAAACCTTTCATGAGCGCGGCTATTTGGTTATTCATGACGCCTTTAGCCAAGCAGAAACTCAGGCAGGCTTACAAGGCTTAGCTGATTTGATCGACGGTAAAAACCCTGACTTTGAGGGTGTTCAGTTTGAAAATGTTGTGTTGGATAAACTCGAGAACCTCTCTTCAGAAGAGAGACAAAACGCCGTTCGCAAACTTTTTTATTTTATTGAGTATGACGAGCGCCTCAAAGCGCTAGCGTTTCACCCCGACTTACTGGGCGTTCTAAAACGCATTATTGGCGAGACAGAACTGAATATGTTTCAGGACATGGCGTTACTCAAACCGCCGCGCGTCGGACGCGAGAAACCCTGGCATCAAGATATGGCGTATTTCGATGTACCGCTCGAGACCACCATCGTGGGTGCATGGCTGGCGCTCGATGAAGCGACCCCAGACAACGGCTGCATGATGGTGATTCCTGGCTCGCATAAACAGGGCGCCGTCATCCACTTTAAAAAGCGCGACTGGCAAATTTGCGATACCGATGTTTACAACGATGGCGCAGTGGCTGTTCCGCTAAAACCTGGCAGCCTCTTACTTTTTCACGGGCTTATTCATCACGGGACACCTGCTAATTTATCGAGACATAAACGGCGCGCCCTACAATTTCATTACCGGGGGACAAGTGTCAGAACAACCTCAGAAGCGGAACGTCTAGCGACCTTTGGCAGTGAGGGCAAAGACGTGTCGTGCTAGCGCCGGACGAACTAAATTAAATAGCGTCAACAGCCTTTGAAGGTTAAGCACGGGTTGCGGTAGCGTTGTCAGCTATTGGAATTTCAAACCTTTAGCGGCACACCTTCATGACAATTGATGTAAACTATAAATCCAAATCAACCAGGAGAAGGGGTACGATTGTGAAATCCAGTCAGGCCGGACGTTTTGTTATAGCACTAGGGGCTTTATGTTTTCTGGCGATAAGCTCTGTCAGTTTAGCCCAAGAAAAGTTTACCTATTGGGGTGGGCTTATTTTTTCCGACGAGGCAAACTCCATGTTCGTAGAGCGCGTCGAAGCGTGGGGAGAGGCGCAAGGCATTGACGTTGAAGTAGTGATGATTAACCAAAATGAAACCGTGCAACGCGTTTCAGCCGCTATTGAAGCAGGCAACATGCCGGACGCGCTCGACTTGGGCCGAGACTTTATGTTGCTGCTAAGTCAAAATGAGCAACTCGAGCCCCTCAACGACCTTTACAACGAAATAGGCGAGGCACACGGCGGCTGGCTCGAGTCTGTCAATTCGGTAGTTACCTCTGAAGACTTTGGTGGTAATATTTACGGTATCCCCTACGTTGCTAGTAACGCCAATATACTCTACCGCCGCAATGACGTTTTAGAACCTGCGGGCTACAGCGACGCTCCTGAAACCGGAAGAGCTTTCAGAAATGGCAACCGCTCAGGACCCACCTTCGACTTACGGTATGGGCTTTGCACTATCGAACGTTGGTGACGCTAATTTAACCACCACCATGCTGCAATCCTGGGGTGGGCGTGTCGCGGATGACAGCGGTACGACTTGTACTCTGGACAGTCCTGAAACGCGCGGCTTTCTCGAGTGGATTACAGGCGCTTTTAATGACGGGCTTTTTCCACCCGGCGCGGTTACCTGGGATGGTGGCGGGGACAATACCGCGTACCAGTCGGGTAACGCCCTCTTTATTGCCAACCCTGGTAGCGTTTATTTGAACATCAAGGAAAATGACCCAGAGTTGCTCGAGGCGACCCGCTTCTCAGCCTTACCGGCAGGACCTGCTATGCGCATCG
>ENA-ORXM01001776-ORXM01001776.1-marine-metagenome-genome-assembly--contig:-NODE-1776-length-28217-cov-16.625942_pt1 | contig 28217 bp, 24 predicted proteins | sample MGYA00237867_ERZ511480 | MGnify/ENA primary metagenome ERZ511480 (study PRJEB26309, sample SAMN06266103) | marine metagenome | isolation source: Algal blade | place: United Kingdom:Sidmouth, United... | reverse complement strand
ATTACCTTGAGCCAAAAAGAAATGGCGATGGATGGAGAATTAACCGTTTCCGTCACCTTACAAAACACAGGAAAAGTGGCAGGAACAGAAGTCGTACAATTGTACATCCGTGATCTTTTTGGAAGTATTACCCGTCCTGTCAAAGAATTAAAAGGCTTCCAAAAAGTCGCTTTAAATGCAGGGGAATCGAAGGAAGTCACCTTCACTTTAACAAAAGATGATTTGGCTTTTTATGGTGCAGATGGTTCATTCAAAGCAGAATCTGGTGATTTTAAAGTATTTGTGGGTGGGAGTTCGCAAGAGGTGAAAGAGGCTGATTTTGCGATTAAATAGTTTAAAACTATAGGTAGGATAGTCGAAAAAAATTTGAAATAATGCCATAAAAAAGGAACATTTCATTTTACATTACTACAGTGTATTATGTAATTCCTCCCCCTTCGCCCCCTTCAAATGGAGTCTGAACCTATCTCCCTTTGGAGAGGATTAAGGGAGAGGAATTCGCTTTTGAATTGTTAGTCTTATCAAATGTTTATCTGAAACAAAAATCGCCCTCACTTATCACTTATCTCCAAGCGTTGTAGCATAATAGGATAACAATTTTCGCTGTGAAAAACTTTGAGGCACATCAATCCCCCTTACCTTTGACGCTAATTCGATACTTTCTTTTAAATTTAAGCCATGTTTTGTCATCAATCCAAGCGCAATGAGCGAAGACCTTCCAATTCCTGCCCGACAATGAATGAGCATTCTATTTACTTCCTTTGTTTGTACATACAATTCTTCAATGAATCCAATAAAATTTGATGCGCCTGGAATGGAGGAATCTACAATTGGAAATGCCCTAAAGTCTATACCAATTTTTGTACTTATCAATCCTTCATTGTGTAATTTAAGTGCTATAACTTCTTCCTCTACAAGTAACGATATTAGCGATAATTGATTGCCTAAAAAAAGGCTATTCAGTTCCGTTTCTAAATCCAACCCACCTGATGGACAAGGTGATATACCTATCTCACATTTATTTATTTTTGTAATCCAAAAAGGGTGAAGCATTCTATCTATTTTTTAGTTTTATTAAGCACTGACCGATCATTAATACATATTGCAGTAAAGCAATAATCTATGGGGTTGGTTAATTCCTCAGCTTCAAAATGTATTTTGACATTTCCTGCTGTCTTTAGGATTATTGAATTGAGCTGATCATTTATCTTTGTGGAAAAATCTATTTTTGCTTTTAACAATTCATTCATCACATAGGGCAAATTGAGTTTAGAAGTTTCTTTTTCAAAAATCCATTTATTAGAAAAAGTTAGGGAGTCTCCTTCATCAATTAGTCCTTCAAAATCTGCAAATATTAAGAAGAGAATATCATGAGAAAAATGAAGTTCAAAATCTCCATAAGTAAAAATTTCAGAGTCTCCATTTTTCCAACTCACTCCATCTTCAAAATCATCAGGATCGGGAAAATTATTCAAAACCCATTCCCGAGTTTGTCCGTTTTTCAAAACATCAAACTTTCCACTCTTGGTAAATTCCAAAAGGTCTATATCAATTTTATGATTAATTTTCATAATTTGTTTTACTTCTCTGGCTTGGAGATTTTCCTATAATAAGAGTCTTTATTAAAACCTTATTTTCATGGGAATTGGAAATTAATTTCTATCTCAATATACGAAAAATACCATTCAAAGGGCATAAAATCTTAAACATGTATTATCATTGCAAAAAAATTGAAAATATCCGTCCAGACCATCCAAAATAGCCCCGATGGTAGTGGTATGGCAAGTAGTTTTTGTGGTTTAAGTAGTTTGTGTAGTTTTTGTGGTTGTTCTACCCTATAAACAGGTTAAAACTTGCCATAAGAACGGACAGCGGGACTTTCCGCAGCGACGAAGCAATAAACCTTTCGCTCCAAAAAAAATAGAATTTAGATATTAAGATTTAGAATTTAAAAAATATATGCAAAATCCATTATTCGATACCTACAAATTAGGCGATACAACGCTCAGAAATCGCATCATTATGGCACCATTGACCCGATGTAGAGCCATTCACAACAACCAACCCAACGATTGGATGGTCGAATACTATCGACAACGAGCATCGGCAGGATTCATCATCACCGAAGGCTCATCGCCATCGCCAAATGGCTTGGGATACGCCAATATTCCCGCCATGTTCAACGAAAAACACGTCGAGGGCTGGAAAAAAGTCACGGAGGCGGTACACGAAAGAGACGGCAAAATTTTCTTCCAAATGATGCACACAGGTCGCATCGCCCACGCAAATAATTTGCCCGACGGTGGGGAAGTTATCGGCGCATCACCCATCGCTCAAAAAGGGGAAATATCGACCTACGATTTAGGAAAACAACCTTATCCCACGCCAAAAGAATTGACGACAGAAGGCGTAAAAAGCACGATTACAGAATTTGTAGACTCCGCAAAAATGTGTATTCAAGCAGGTTTTGATGGCGTCGAAATTCACTGCGCTCATGGCTATCTTCCCAATCAATTTATCAACACTGCTTCCAACCAAAGAACCGATGAATATGGCGGAAATATCGAAAATCGTTGTCGTTTTGTTTTAGAAATTGCGGAGCAAATGATTGCTGCAATTGGCAAGTACAAAGTCGGTATTCGCATCTCTCCATTTAGCTATGCCGACACTGAAGAAGACCTCGAAACCGTGCAAAAAACATATGCGTATCTCGTTCAAAAATTAGAGGAATTGAACATCGGTTATGTCCATCTTTCACATATGGGTGAAGCAGTACCACATAAGTTTGAATTGTGGAAAAAACTGCGAGAAATTTATACGGGAACGCTCATTTTGTGTGGTGATTTTACCAAAGAGGAAGCGACAAAAGCCCTCGAAGAAAAACGAGCAGACCTCATCGCTTTTGGACGAGATTATATCGGCAATCCCGACCTTGTAGAACGTTTCCAAAATAACTATCCACTCACTGAACGCAACCGAGAAACATGGTACACGAAAAGTGAAGTGGGCTATACTGATTATTCAGTTTATCAACCAAGTTAATTGTGAGTGACGGGTGATAAGTGGCTGGTGACGAGTGGCAAATCTAATATAAATGCAATACAACCTGACACCAATCACTCGCACCCGTCACCCGTCACCCGTCACCCGTCACCCGTCACCCGTCACCCGTCACAAAAAAAAAGTTATGATTTTAGAAAAAAGAATTCCTTTGCAATATTGGTTAAGCAAAATTGCAGGAGATATAGTTATAGTATCTGTGCTCGCAGTCACCCTCTACCTTTTTGAAGAAAGATTTGTTCAATTTAAAATTCCAATTTCTATTGGTGCATTTATGGGAACAGCCATTAGTTTGTTATTATCTTTTAAGTTGGGACAATCCTATGACCGATGGTGGGAAGCTCGAAAAATTTGGGGCGCAATCGTCAATGATTCGAGAACATTGGTTATCCAACTTCTAAGTTTTTCTCAATCAAAAAATAACAGCTTAGTAGAAAAAATGGCTTATCGGCAAATTGCTTGGTGCTATTCTCTATCTCAAAACCTGAGAAAGCAAGACCCAACTCAAAATATAAACGCACTAATTAGCGATAGCGAAATAAATGCCCTAAAAGAGCAAAAAAATGTTCCTTTAGCATTATTAGCAAACCACTCAGAAGATTTGTCAATCCTTCATAAAGAACAGACAATCAACAACTTTCAGCAAATGCAAATAGATGAAACACTACTGCGATTGTGCACTTCTATGGGAAAAGCGGAACGCATCAAAAACACAATTTTTCCAAAAACTTATAGACGTACTTTACATCTTTTTGTTTACGTATTTTTAATAACACTGTCTTTAGCACTAACAGAATTGCAGGGATTAGTAGAAATTCCACTACTAATTTTAATTTCCATTCCCTTCTTTTTGTTAGAAAGAATCGCCTTCAATATACAAGATCCTTTTGAGAATAAGCCCACCGATACTGCCATGACGAGTATTTCCAGAACCATCGAAATCAACATCAAACAGCTATTGGGCAAAAAAGAAATTCCAGAGCCATTGGTTTCGGATGATTTTTATAGTTTGTAAAAAAAGGAGAGAACGGCAAACCGCTTCGTCGTCACGCTCGCTCTCGCTATCCACTATTATGGCTAAGAAACAACCTATCTATCAAGAAAAACAACAACTAAAACGACTTAAACCACTTAAACGAAAAAAAGCCATACCGCTACTATCGAGTCTATTTTAAACGGTCTCAACGCCTAAATGAAATGCTACCATGAAAATAAACAAATGGATCGCCAAAGGACAGTACCACGCCTACAAAGGACACAACATCTTCTACATCTATGAAAACCACCAAGCCCCCAAAACCATCCTATTCATTCATGGCTTTCCAACATGCTCTTGGGACTGGGCTAAAATATGGACAAGATTAGGCACAAAATACAACTTACTTACCTTAGATATGATTGGCTATGGCATGTCCGACAAACCCTATGATTACGAATATTCCATCGTAGATCAAGCCGTTTTAATTCTCGACCTACTCAAGAAAATAGAACTAAAAGACCTCTACATCTTCGCACACGACTATGGCGATTCCGTCGCACAAGAAATACTCTATCGAACCTTAGACCCCAAAAAACACAACATCGAATGGCTACAAGTCCACAAAATTTGCTTTCTCAATGGCGGCATGTTTCCAGATGTCTACTACCCCAAATTCATTCAAAAACTCCTATTAAGTCCGTTAGGAGGCTTCGTAACGCACTTTCTAACAAAAAGAACTTTACATCAAAACTTCAAAGACATATTTGGCAAAAACACCCAACCGACCCAAGAAGAAATAGACGTTTTTTGGGACATGATGAACCGAAAAGGTGGTAGAAAAATCGTTCACAAAATCATACAATACTTACACGAAAGAAAACGAGAGTTAGGACGGTGGGTAAAAGCCATGCAAGCTACAAATATCCCTTTACGCCTTATTGATGGTGCGGTTGATCCCATTTCAGGACGGCATATGGCAGAAAGGTACATCGAACTAATCCCCAATCCAGACGTTATCATCTTAGACGAAATCGGACACTATCCCAATGTAGAAGCACCCGACGAAGTGTTACAACACTTTTTAGAATTTATAGAAGCATAAACCCAATCCCAAAGCTTTGAATCACGGATTTTTTGGAGGACACAGATTTCTTTTCTAAAACAAAAAAACTAATCAAAATTAGACTACTTTATCATTAAATAAATTCAAGATAAAAACAAGAAGCACCACAGCACCAAGAACTATAGCACTAAAAAAAACAAAATGACCATAAAAGAATTCCAAACCGACCTATTACAAGGCATTCCCCAAGAACTACCGCCCTACCCCAACGACGACAACGCAGCTTCCATCAGCCACGCCCCCCGTCGTCGCTTAGACAACCTCACCACAGCCGACAAAAAATTAGCCCTGAAAAACGCATTGCGCTACTTTGACGAGAAACATCACGCCACCTTAGCCAAAGAATTTGCCGAAGAATTAGAGCAGTACGGACGTATTTATATGAAACGTTTTCGTCCCAATTATGAGATGAAAGCCCGTCCCATCAACGAATATCCCCACCAATCCCAGCAAGCAGCAGCCATTATGCTGATGATTCAAAACAATCTAAGCTATGCCGTTGCCCAACATCCGCACGAACTCATCACGTATGGCGGCAACGGTTCTGTCTTCCAAAATTGGGCGCAATACCGCCTTACCATGCAGTATCTCGCTACAATGACGGATGAACAAACGCTCGTCATGTATTCTGGTCATCCATTGGGTTTATTTCCTTCACATAAAGAAGCACCGAGAGTCGTTATCACCAACGGTATGATGATTCCACAATTTAGCGAAGACCACCATTGGAACAAATTCAATGCGTTGGGTGTCACACAATATGGACAAATGACGGCAGGCTCTTTTATGTACATCGGTCCACAAGGCATCGTTCATGGCACAACGATTACGGTACTAAACGCAAGCCGTATGTTGAGTGGTAAAAATGCGTCCTTAAAAGGTAAACTCTTTATTTCTTCGGGTTTAGGCGGAATGTCTGGCGCACAAGCAAAAGCATCCGTCATTGCAGGGGGTGTGGGTATCATTGCAGAAGTAAATGAAAAGCAAGTAGATAAGATGATAACGCAAGGTTGGGTCAAAGAAAAACACAAAGATTTAGCTGCTTTAGTGGCACGAACACAAAAAGCCATTGACAACAAAGAAGCCGTTTCTTTAGCCTATCATGGCAATATCGTTGCACTTTGGGAATACTTGGTCGAAAATAATATAAAAGTGGATATTGGCTCCGACCAAACCTCTTTGCACAATCCCTGGCAAGGCGGTTATTATCCCGTTCAAATTCCTTTTGCCGAAGCTGAAAAAATGATTTCGGAAGACCCAAAAAAATTCAAAACCTTAGTAGAAGAAACACTTTGTCGCCATGTAAATGCCATTCACAAAATGGCGGAAAGAGGCATGTATTTCTTCGACTATGGGAATGCCTTTTTAAAGCAGGCCAAAGATGCAGGTGCCAATATTTGCAAGGAAGATGGTTCGTTCATTTACCCTTCTTATGTCCAAGATATTATGGGTCCGATGTGTTTTGATTATGGATTTGGTCCGTTCCGTTGGGTGTGCTGTTCCAACGATGCAGCCGACTTAAAAAAGACGGACGAGATTGCTGCAAAGGTCTTAAAAGAAATCGCTAAAACGGCTCCCGAAGAAATCCAACAACAACTCAACGACAACATCATTTGGATTGAACAAGCCTTAGACAATGAATTAGTGGTTGGTTCACAAGCCCGTATTTTGTATGCTGATGCAGAAGGTCGTATCAAAATTGCCAAAGCGTTTAACGATGCGATTCGAGAAGGCTATATTTCTGCGCCCATCGTCTTGGGACGAGATCATCACGATGTATCTGGTACAGACTCTCCGTATCGAGAAACCTCTAATATCTACGACGGCTCACAGTTTACGGCAGATATGGCCGTACAAAATTTCGTTGGCGATTCGTTTAGAGGTGCAACGTGGGTATCACTCCACAATGGCGGTGGTGTCGGTTGGGGCAACGTCATTAATGGTGGTTTTGGCTTGGTCATTGATGGCAGTCAAGATGCGGAAAATCGCCTTACACAAATGCTTCATTGGGACGTAAACAATGGCATCGCCCGTCGTTCTTGGGCAAGAAATAAAGAAGCCGTTTTTACCGCAAAAAGAGCGATGGCACAAAATCCTAATCTAAAAATCACCTTACCTAATATAGCTGATGATGATTTGGTGAATGAGGTTATTAGTTAAGAAAATAAGGAGCGAAAGGTTCGGAACTCCGTCGTTACGGAAAGTCCTGCTATCCGTTCTTATGGCGGCTCCTGTTCAGACACACGGCTGTGTGTCTCAACCCTCGCCGCCATACCACTACTATCAGGGCTATTTTACATGGTCTTTACTTCTATTTACGTATTATCTTTTAAAACACAAAAACCCTTATAACCTATGAAAACAGAAGAAGAAAAAATCAGCGAACAAATTGCCCCATTTTTTTGGGTAGACCATGATACAAAAGCCTCTGTATGTTTAAATGCAGGAGATTACAAACCTGAAATTTTTGAATCCAGAGCAGAAGAAGGTTTTTTAGGCAATGGATATGATTGGGGATCTTTAGCCCAAGTATTTTTAGAGGAAAAAAAACCAGAACTCTTGGACGCCATTCAATTTGATCCAGAGGCAGGCATGTATTGCATTTATTCGTCAAACAAAGCAGCTCTCAAAGAATTTGCCATTGCTTTTAAAGAAGCCTGTGAAGATACGGAACACATTATGGACTTGTTTTCTCGTGCAGAATTGGATTAATTTGGGGAGCTGTAGCAATCCTATTTGAAAATAGAAAAAGTGTTTGACCACAGAGTTTTCGCAAAGGTCACAGAGGCATTGGTTTCTGTTGAGCTTTGCGCTTCTTTGCGTGAAAATTCTCTGCGCTCTTTGCGTGAAATAAAAATTCCTGAACCGAATTAGGGTTGCTATATAAATACTCATTCAGAGGTTCTGACCATGTACAATAGCCCCGATGCTTTAAATTCTAATTTCTAAAGTATAAATTCTAAGCGGTTCAGTTATTTAAGGGTTCTGACAATAACGACCTAGCCCCGATGGTAGCGTTATACCGATGTGAATGGCTATATGGTTTTGCGTGGCTCGGTGTAGTAGCGGACAGCGGGACTATGCGTAACGACGAAGCAACGAACAGTTCGCTCCTTATTATAAGAATCTTTATTATAAAAATTTATACTCATTTTTTTCGTTCCCTTCAATATGATGACACAAGTAATGGTCTTTGGCAAGTCAATGGAAATGATAGTTATATTGTAGAAATTATTGATGCGAATGATTCCACTTTCTACTTCCCTATGCTACCTGTCACAGACTTTATCATTCAAGAGGTAGATGCCACTTCAAGTATCACACGCTGTAATCAATCCACTAATGTATGGCTGACCTACACCAATAAAAGTTCAGAATCAACAAGTGGATATGTTCACTTGACACTCCCCTGCCTAAAGGCGAGGGGATTCTAAGTACACGCATGAGCCAACGCCCTACATTATGTACTTTTGGGTCTGCCCGACCCAATTTATCTGGCTTGGTTATCACCTTGAAAGACAGTACACATTTTACTGCTGAAAGGGTTTTGTCAGCAACCTAAAAAACTAAGCAAAAATACTATTTTAAGAGAGAAAAAACATCATTTTGAGTAAAAAAAGCAAAATTCATCCCAAGCCTAAAGGCGTTGAGTCTTCTTTTACCATAAAGATAAATGTTACTTCTTAGCAGGGTCGCCAGTCCGAGCCGATATATTTCGTTAAAAAATCTCGTCATATAGAAATCCTAATTTATTTTAGAAATTTTATTTCACGCAAAGAGCGCAAAGAATTTTAACGCAAAGCTCTACAGAAAACAATCTCTCTGCGACCTTTGCGAAAACACTGCGACCTTTGTGTGAAAAGCATTTTTTCCATTTTCAAATAGGACTGCTATGGCTATGTCTCCATTTTTTGCCTTGTAGTTGATTAAAAATAACCTTAATTCTGTCACACTATAGCAATCCGATTTCATTTTAGGAATTATAAAACCATAACTATTTGATTATTAATTATAAAGCACTATAAATGATTTCTCATTTTCAAATAGGGTTGCTATACTTATATCGAAAAGTATTATTTCAAGACAGGACTCTATGGAAATACTGACTAAAACAACGCTTTTGATAGGCTATCCCTTATTTAATACCAAAAGCTTTTTTCACTTTGTTCACATAGTCTAATTTTTCCCATGTGAAAAGCTCTACTTTCTTGGTTTTTTTATTGCCAGAACCGTCGATGAAGATTTTCTCTACTTTTTGAGGAACACGCCCCATGTGACCATAAGCGGCTGTTTCTGCATAGATAGGATTGCGAAGTTTTAGGCGAGTTTCGATACCATAAGGTGTCATATCGAAGATTGCTTCTACTTTTTTGGCAATTTTACCATCCGTTAAATCAACGTTGGCTGTTCCGTAGGTATTGATGTAGACGCCCATAGGTTTTGCAACACCAATGGCATAGGCAACTTGTACCAACACTTCGTCACAAAGACCAGCAGCAACTAAGTTTTTGGCGATGTGGCGTGTAGCATATGCCGCAGAACGATCTACTTTAGAAGGGTCTTTGCCAGAAAAAGCACCTCCACCGTGTGCGCCTTTACCACCGTATGTATCCACGATGATCTTACGACCTGTCAATCCTGTATCCCCGTGTGGTCCACCAATAACAAATTTACCAGTAGGATTTACGTGGTATTTGATTTTGTCATTGAATAATACTTGGATGTGCTCAGGTAATTTTGCTTTTACTCTTTCTACTAAAATGTTTTGGACATCTTCTTTGATTTGTCCTAACATTTCTTTGTCACTCGAACCAAACTCGTCATGTTGTGTAGAAACAACAATGGCATCAATTCTTTTGGGTTTGTTGTCCTCTCCGTATTCAATCGTCACTTGCGACTTAGAATCTGGACGTAAGTAAGTCATTTCTTCGCCTTCTTTACGAATGGCAGCCAACTCCTCTAACAATAGGTGAGACAAATCTAATGGAAGCGGCATATAATTGTCCGTCTCATTAGTTGCGTAACCGAACATCATTCCTTGATCTCCAGCCCCTTGTTTTTTCTTATCTTTTTTATCAACTCCTTGATTAATATCTGGAGATTGTTCGTGAATAGAAGACAAAACACCGCAGGATTTTGCCTCAAACATGTATTCACTTTTTGTGTAGCCAATGCGCTCAATTACGTCACGAGCGATTTGTTGTACATCTAAATAAGTTTTAGATTTTACTTCACCAGCCAAAACGACTTGCCCCGTTGTCACTAAAGTTTCACAAGCTACTTTTGAATCTTTGTCAAAAGCAAGAAAGTGATCTACTAATGCATCAGATATTTGATCTGCTACCTTATCTGGATGCCCCTCTGATACAGACTCTGAGGTGAATAAATAAGCCATATTGTGTATTTTAAATTTTGATTTAAAAAAAGTATGCAAAGATACATATTACATTAGACTTCTAACATAATTATTTGATACTCTTAATCACATAAAAATTATTGTTATTATTTGTTTTTATAGTTTAAGTGGTTTTTTATAGTTTTTGTGGTTTTTGTGGTTTAAGTAGTTTTTGTGGTTGTGTAGCAGTGTTGAACGGTACGATTATTGAGTATCCTGGCAATGTTCCTTTTACCGCAAAGGGCGCAGAGAAATAATCAACTTCTACCTTTGCGCCCTTGTACCAACTTTGCGAACCTTGCGGTTAATACGATATGTACCGCTTACAAAAACTCTGCCGGTCAACAATGGTTGTGTAGAGAAAAATCAAACGACTTAAACGACTCAAACGAAAAACTACTTATGTCTAAAAACGCCAAAAATCGAATTGTTGTGTTGCCATAGTTCGTAGTCCAAAGAATCTGTTGTGGCATCTAAATTTAAATCTGTCGCATGATAGCCGGTTGTATCTTCTTGGAGTTTCCAAAGATCGTAATCTGTTGTTTGGATCAAGCCATCTATCAGGCAATCGCCTGCGAATAATGCGGCTTTCTCATCGGACAATAAAGCCATTTGTTTTTCTCCAAAAGCCATCTCTATGTTTTGTGAAAAATCGTAGTTGATTGTATCTGTTGTTACAATAGGATTTGCGGAAACAACATCTAAATGATTTTGATGATGGATGCTTATAGAATAAGCTTGGTTTTGGGCGAGTTTTGTAAAACTTAAAGCGTTTCCATCAGGTGCGACAATGCTTCCGTCTTTCAACAAAAGTCCTGCATGGGTTTCAACAGGAATTAAATCTTCTCCCAAATTAGCTTGCACCAAAATCCAGTCAACTATATTTTCATAAAAGACTTCTACGCTTTCTGTTCCTTCATAAAAATAAGGGGCTATATTGTAGGGTTGATTTGTGGGCAATACATCTGATAAATTCGCAAACATCAATCCCTCTGCATCATAGCAACCTTCTAATAAAACTTTGATATTCAAAACAGTAGGCTCGTATGGAAATATTTCAAAATCACAAACAACGGGAAAATGATCTGATGCAGTAGGCGTATCATTGGCTTGCAATCCATACAATGCCAAGCGGTCTTCAGACATTACAGAAGTTTGTACGCAAAATGATTTTTGAGCTGCCATTGCATCGTCAGAAAATATCATAAAATCTAAACGACCTGGTGGATAAGCACTGTTGTCATTTCGCCAAGTGTACGCCATTCTTTTATCGGTTTGCAAACAAATTTCATCAGTTAAAGGTGTATCGTCCCAATCGGGTAAAAAGTCTTCGCCCCACTCATCATTATTCACAATGTCGCCTGTGACCAATGTTGTTAATTGCTGGGAAAATCCGACTAAATTTAAGTCGCCAGTGAGCACAAAAGGTGTGCCTTCTATTAAGTCAATTTGACCGCCCATTGTCTTTGCATCTCTAATAAAACTGACAAATCTATCGGCTTGTTCTTGTCTTCCTTCATCATTGTCGCAACACGATAAATGGGCGGAAAAAACAAGTATATCTCTGGCATATAAATCATCGGGCAAATCAATCAATGAAGCGGTTAAACGTCCATAGTAAATCACCCAATTTTGTATGATGGGATAAGCCGACACAACCGCTAAATCATCGTGGGTATACGCATGCCAATCGACGGTTGAATCAACATTATTAAAGAAATCAAGGACGTAACTTTCTGTCATATCATACGCTTCCGAAAAGGTGAAAATATCGGCTCCAACTGCGCCAATAATGCGCTCTAAACTTGCAATACGATTGGGGTCTTCTAAACCACTTTGCAATACATTGTACCCAGCAATGCGCAAATCAGTGTCGTTGTCTTTGGCAAAATCTATAGGGATGTAGGGTTCTGTTGGCGTATTATCAAAGGTATAGACAAAAGTTTCGTCTTCTTCTGGCATTTGGTCGCCATTCTGAAAACGCATTAAAATGGCGATGTCATCAGTGGGAAAAAGTTCATTGACGTTATCGGGCAAGACATTACGTCCGATGGCAATTTCAAAGGTTGTGGCGGTGACGGTGGGCAATGCTCGAAATTGTATGTCGCTTAAATCTAAGTAAAGATTGCTTCCGCCAATATTGAAAATAGCGTCTTTATCGCCTGTAAATATCCTTAACTCCGCTCCAATATTTTCGATACTGATGCCTGTATTGGGATCATTATCCGTATCTATGTGGATTGCAAAATTGTTGTTGTCGGTCAAATCAAACTCCGTCGCAAATTGTACTTTCAGAAAGAGAAACTGCTCGTCGTTGGTAACCGAAAAATTCAGTAAGTCCACACCTGTACTTTCATTTATGTTGTCCAGATACACTGCCGTACAATTTTCCCAATCCTCAAACGATTCATCTATGGTTATGGGCAGCGATTGGGCTTGCATACTCAGATAACTCAACATAAGAAAGAAAAAGTCTTTAAGATTCATATTCAATAATTTGTACAAAAAAAGGGATAATTCTGCGATATAGCAAAATTATCCCTTGTCTCTGCATGACATAAGCCATTATTTTTAGGAGAGAACGGTGGATTGCTTCGTCGTGATGCAGGGTCTCGCTATCCGCTAAAGGTCGGAGAGCCACACATCTGCCCCTCTTTCTCCGCCCTACCGCTACTATCGAGTCTATTTTGCATGGTTTGTACCGCTATCTAAAGTAGTTAAGACCGTTTAAAATAGCCCTGATAGGAGTGGTATGGCTTGCTATTAGTGCTGTGGTTCTTAGTTCTTAGTGCTATGGTTCTCTCCATACTCGAAGATATTTGCAAGCCATAAGAACGGATAGCAGGACTTTCCGTAGCGACGAAGTACTTTACCTTTCGCTCCTAATAATTCTTGTTTTTTCAATAAAAAAAGTTTCTCAATTGGACTCATTTCTTTACACGTTAGCAAATAAAATATTGGTCAGTTTTGGGCAAAAAAAATTGGCGAGAAAAATAAATTTCTCGCCAAGTAAAAAAATTGCTTTCGCAACAATATACACAAAACTCGTTCTTTTATTTAAATATGGTCAAGATTCTGAAGCATCTTATTCGATAGAATCCTAACCATTAAAGTCAAAAATACATTATGAAAAAAATAAAAAACTTTTTTTTTAGAAAAGTTAAGGCTTTACAATGAAGTAAAACCTTAACTTATAAAGAAAAAAATAGTTTAGCTATTTTATTGTTATTTATTTTAAAAGCATTCTTACGATGCTTTGTTGATCACCTGCTTGAATGTGTGCAAAATACATTCCTTCTGTTAAGTGAGCTGCCTCAAAAATTACTTGCTGTTTGCCAGAATTTTGTGCTGTTCCATTGACAAGTTGTGCAACCAAATTACCTTTTATGTCATAGATATTGACAAAAACCTGTTCTGTTTTTTCTAAGTGATATTCAATGGTCGTCTTCTCTTCAAACGGATTGGGAAAACTTTTTGCTTCAGTGACAACAATGGTTTCTATTCCATTTGTTTTATTGAAGCCACTCCCATCATCTTTTGTAGAGATATTATCTATATCAACTTCGACAATCGCTAATATCGCATTTGACCAAAAAAGGTTGACATTTTGGATATAATTAAACAATGGTGATGATTCTCTAACAAAATCACTGAAGCTTACACCAATTCTGTTTTGAGGTGGTGTAGAATTCAGATAATTTTGAAAATCCAATTCCAGAAAGTATATCAAAAAGTTCAAAAACCATCCTGACTCTATTTCATCAGTACTTAAAGCAGCCGTTTTTTTTGCTACCTTTATCACATCATGACTTTGCTCAATGAAAGTAATGACAGATGTTTTTTGTGATAAAGTAAGTTGTGTTGATTCACTTTGTGCTAGTACTCCCAATTGCCCCAGAAAGCCAAGTATAAAGAGTATAAAAATTCTTTTCATGATTTGACGAGTTTAATAATATTATTACAAAACAAAAATTAGCACTTTTAGGAAATTAGGCTTTATGTAATGATAAAAAAACAACTTCCGCATTTTAGCTGGGTCGCCAGTCCAAGTCGATATTTTCCGATATACTGCGTTAAAAAGCCTCGTCATAGCCCTGCCATGTCTACGTTTTTTGCCTTGTCTATCAAAAAATCTCTTTGTGAACTTATTTCTTAATCATTACTAGATTATTGCAAAAAAAGAACAAGCCATAATTTCAAAAAACACTACATCTATTTTAGATACTCTCAAAGATGGCTGGGAACACCCTATCTTATCTTTAGGAATACCCAAATTTATAAACAATGATGCATCATTTCAAATACATTTTTTTAATTTTGTTAGGACTAAAATGATAAAAAAACAAAAAAATGCAATATAACCAACTGATTAACAGCACAAATAAGTAAAAAAATGTTAGGACTATATGTATAAAAGTAACCTGTTAACTTTGATAAAATCTTTGACAAAAGAAGAATTTATGGGCTTTGAGTCATTTTTGAAGTCTCCTTTTTTCAACAAAAGACAAAAATGTATAGAACTTTACTATACAATAAAAACTTCGTATCCAAATTTAGACACTGCGCCTAAACTCAAAAAAGAAGTAGTCTTTGCCAAATTATTTCCGTCCAGAGATTTTTCCACAAGTTCTGCTTTAAGAGAATTATCTTCTGATTTGCTTAACTTATTAGAACAATACATCAAGCAAATTGCATTTGAAAAACGAGAAACTTATGCAAATTTGCTGCTACTCAATGAATTAAATGAAAGAAATCAAGATAAGCGGTTCTATGTATTGTCCAAGCGAATTAAAAAAGCACAGCAAAAACAAACAAGCAAAAGCATTCGCTATTATTACCATAATTTTTTCCTAAACTATGAGTTATTTTATTTTGAAGCTAACTTAAAAACAAAAAATCCCTCTACAGATCTGTATCAAGTCCTCAACAATTTTCAGTACTATACCTATTTGGAGCAATTACGCATCTATTGTATTATGCTCAATCGACAATCAATCAAAGCGGGTAAAGATTTTGATACCAAAGAAATTAATAGCTTTTTAGTATTTCTTAAAAGCACAAATGCCCTCAAAATTCCAAGTATTGCTATTTATACTTATATGCTTGAAATATTGTTAGGAGATACAGAGAAATACACGCCTCTAAAAACGTTACTAAAAAAACATACCCTACCAAAACAAGAATTTGAGTCTTTTCTTACTATCTTAATCACTTATTTAAATAGGCAAATTAATACTGGGCATCAAGAATTTATTCCAGAACGATTTGATTGGTATTATGAAATGTTTACAAGGGGCTTTTTGTTAACAGGGCCTTATATTTCTTTTAGACACTTAAAAAACCTAATTAGTTTGGCAGTCCAACGAGGAGATTTTGAATTGGCAAAAAACGTCATTGAAGAATATACGCCAAGAATAGAACCTAAATACCAAGAAACATCTTTTCATTACAATATGGGTGCGCTCTTGTTTTATCAAAATAATTTTGATGATGCCATTATGCACTTACAAAAAGTAACGTACATAGATGCCTTCTATCATTTTGATTCAAAGTCTTTATTACTCAAAATCTACTATGAAGAACAAGACTTTGAAGCCTTCTTTGCTTTGGTCAATTCGTACCAAAAATTGGTCAAACGCAACGAACAAGTTTCTCTAAGACATCAAGAAGAATACCTGAATTTTATTAGAGCTGCTAAAGAGCTTTATAAACTAAAAACCAATCCTTCTACACTCAAACAAGATGTACAAGGTTTTATAGATAGTTTGAAATCTCAAAAATTGAGCGATCCTCGGTGGATTAAAAAGAAAGCGGATGAACTTTTTTTAGTGACAGGTGACAGGTGAGACAAGTGACAAGTGTTATCTGTATCCTTTTAAACTTCTTCATACATTCAACAATCAATACACGAATTAGAATGAAGGCAGGCTACGCTTGTGATGATGGTGTGGGAATTCACTTTATCAATGAAAACTTGCATCAAGTCATTGCATCCGAACCCTCGCCCAAAGCCTACAGGTTCTATATGGAAAACAACAAACTGACAGAAGAAATACTACAGCCTGTTTATTTGGGTTAGGAATGTTGTATTTTTGTATAGATTTTTAACTTTGCCTCAAAAAATATCAAAATGATTAAACAACTCTTAAAACTGCTGTTCCTTTTTGTCATTGGATGGATTATTTATGTGCAATTTTGGGGTACAGCAGATGAAAAGGCTTTGCGCCAAAACTTGTTTGAGAATGTGCGAGAAACGGGCAAAAATGTGGGGAGTATTCTCAAAAACAGTAAAGACAAGGTACAAGATGGTTCTTTTGATGATGCTTTGAGTAAAATCGGAACTTCTATTGGTACGCTAAAAGATCAGGCGCAAAACATGGGCGAAACGTATTCTACTCGTCTAAAAACAATCGAAGAGAAGAAAGATCAATTAGACAATTTGCTCGAAAAACTAAATCTCAAAAAAGAGGATGAAACGGAAGGGGCTGTGACAGAACGAGAACAAAAAGTAGTGAGCGAAAAAATTGAACAAATTACAGACTCGCTTAAAGGATTAGTTAATGATATGGAAGAAAAAGAGGAAAAATAGTTTTTGTCTCGTGACTGTACTTTTCTCTATACAATAATACATATGGTTATCGTGATATTTTCTACTTAAAAATGTTAAAATCAATATTAATAATATTTTAGAATTATATTTTAATTTTTTTAATTATTATCTACGATTGGTTTACTTACTTATAAACCACACAAAAACAAGGTTTTAAACCTTTGCCTTTTTTTAGCTCTTTACTAATCTCAGCAATACAACTCCTTCGTCTTTATAGAACATTCCATTTTTATACACGCTACTTTAAAATATGGTTTGATTTTTGATGCATGTTCCATTAGACTGTATTCCTTCCCAAAATTAGACTTCACTAAACTTTCCTTCTGTCATAAACTCCTTCTTATGATAATCACTCATTAATAAAACATAGCATAGCTGTGTATTTTTGTGTAATAAATTTTGACGTAACGTGACCCAAAAAAGATTTCAAGAGGCGTTTGATTATCGAAGTTTAAATTTTCAACGATTGGGCTTGACCTCTATAGGATTGGTAACTTTGTTGCTGCTGTTTTGTGCAGACCTCAACCAAGTTACTTTTATTAGTTTATCATTATTGGCAGGACTGTCTATTGGTATTGTGACGCTCTCTTTTTTGGAGAAAAAAGTCCAACATCATTTAGATACACTTTTTTGTGGTACTGCTTTGGTACTATTGGCTTTGTGCATTCATCAGTCGATACAAAACAATTATCTTCCAGAAACGGCATACCTTAATTTGGTCGTTGCTTTTATGCTGAGTTTGTTTATTCGGCATAAGACACTTATCATCGTTTACTTGGCGGGCTTCGTCTTTATTAATTTTATGGGCTTGGTCATTGCGGATAATCTGTATATGGATGTTCCGTTGTATGGTTCGCTGATGATTGGTACTTGCTTGGCCGTTTATTATTCTTGGCATTTACGCAATCACTTATCGGACAACAATCAGCGATTACACAATAATGTGTTCAATTATGCAAAATTGTATGAAAAGGTTTTTTTAAATGCGCCTGGTGGTTTGGCTATCATTGATGCCAACTTTAAATTGTTGGACGTGAATAAAACCTTGTGTAGAATGCTGGGATATTCTGCAAAGGAGTTGCGGGCTTTGGATCCTTATGATTTGGTGCCTGAAGATAGTATTGGTGTGGATAAAGAAATCTATAAGAACTTATTCAATCAGCAAATTGAGCAGTACAATGCTTCTAAATATTTTTTGAAAAAAGATGGTTCTTTACTGGAGACTGAGAGCAGTTTTTCTTTGGTCAAAAGTCGGAACGATAAGTCGCTGTACATTGTATTGGTCGTAAAAACGATGCCTGAAAAAATCAAAATTCCTGTGCCTGTGGAAAAGGTAAAGACTCGCCACGAACAAATAGTAGATGATCAAAAATATAATCAGCTTGTACAAAAAACTCATGAGTTGGATAAAATCATTCAGTATTTAAATCGTCAGTCTGATGCCGATACCAGTCCGACGCAACAGCGCATGTTGGAAAGTGCGATGGAGGGAATTAGTGAATTGCAGATGGTTTTGCAACGTGATGTTTAGTTCTTTGTTTTGAACCATATAAGTTTTTTTATTTTGCCTTCGCTCAATGAAAATTTAAGTTCATATAAGTTTTATTTTTATGAGCAGAATAAATTCCCTCGTCTTCGTTCCATCGTCCCAAAAAAACTAATTCAATCGGGGGTCTTCGGGAAAATTGGACATGACTTTGAAATTACCGCCTAAATTGCTTAGGACATTGCGCCACAACTGATCGACGTTATCCGTTAACAAATCGTTGCTTTCTCCATCGGTAATGATCCATACTTTGTTGTCGGTTTCTTCTTGTAATTGATTGGGTTCCCAACCAGAATAGCCTACAAAAAAACGAATGGTTTCGTTGTCAAATTGGTTGGTGCTGATGAGAAAACGCAGTCGCTCAAAATCACCGCCCCAATAAACAGATTCGGTAACTTTCGTGCATTCATCAAACAAATCTGGACGGGTATGTAAAAAATGCAAGGTATTGGTTTCCACTGGTCCACCATAATACAAAGGCGCATTTAGCCCATCTAAATCGGGCAAAACATCGGCAAGTGTATATTGCTCTAATTGTCGGTTGAGTACTAATCCAAATGTTCCTGTACTGCGATGTTCACAAAGCAAAATAACGGTTCGTTTAAAATTTGGATCGTCCAAAAAAGGCTCTGAAATAAGTACTTTACCTGTCTCTGGTTTCTTATATATCACAGAATTTCGGTTTAAAGTTATTAAATTAGTGACGAGTGTCCAATTCTTTTTAAATTCTTGAATTGACTTTTTTTACGCTTATCAGTCGCTCGTATCGCTCATTAAAAGGATGATAGTAAACTAAAATTAAATAGTCATTTTCTGTTCCCCAATAGTTTCCTTCCAACGCTGTATCGTCTATTTTTTTCTCGCCATCTTTCCAAACAACGTATTGGTAATTGTAGAGACCTTGTTTGAGAAAAACATCGGCTTCGTAGGCTTGTTTCTCATAATTGTAGGTCATCTGAAAATCTTTTTTTGCTTGCCAATCGCTCAATCCACCATACACATAAACGTTGCCATTTGTAATCGCTTCAGGAGCTTGTAAGGTAAAATGAACGTGTGCATAATCGGCGTCCAATCGAGTCGTTCCACCATATCGTCCCACAAAATATCGCCCATTCAAATCCTTGTTGTATTGGTAGCGTTCCATCTGGCGAATACCGTCAGGAACAACCATCACATGGTTCTCCTTGTCGTCTTCCCAAGTCTTTCTTATGCGTTCTGACAAAAATTGCAAATCTCTCGAATCGAAGTTCCGAAATTCTTTGCCCGCTTTAAAAAGTCCTTGATCCCTAAAGTCATATACTAGTTCATTTGTACGGATAAATTGCGGTTTTAGGTTCATAATGGCGTTGTCCCAACGTCCATTTTGTAAAACAACTACCTTTATGTCCGTCAGTGGATTTAACGCTGTCATCCCTGTATGATCCACACTAAAACGCAATTGTTGGTGTGTCCGCACATATCGGGTGATGCTCGAACGAACGATAGATGAAGTGATACGAGCCTGTTGTTCATACACCATAAATCGCTTCGTCAAAACGATATTCTCCACATCATTGTCTTGAAATACCATAAGGATATAATTGCCCGATTTGGTAAATTGCATATTCCTATTGGGAATTCCAACTCGGTATTGCGTATAATCTTGCAAAGTATTAAAAGCAAAACGATAATCATCGATACTTTCTTCTGTAAAGCCTTCAATATAATCAAATTCTGTCAGGTCGGATACAGTCCAATCGGCATTGCAATGAATTAGTTTATAATAATACTGTGTAAAATCTCCATCCAAATCATCAAAACTCAACACCAATTGTTGGGGATTATTTAGGCTAATAATCGGATACGCCAAAGCACTTCCATTGACTTGCAATAAAGCTGTATGAATATTTTCTTTGTAAATAAAGTCTTCATATTCAAAAGAATTTGGCACAAAAGCATCTTCACTCACATAGTCTTCTTCGACCTGTTCCTGCTCCTCCGTTTCCTCGCTCGCCTCCGCCATTTTATTGAGCGTACCGCATCCATAGACTCCCAAAAGAATCGTAAACAGAAATGATATGTACCAACATTTTTTCATTCGCTAAAAAGGTAATTCTTGTTTTTTTTAGGAGCGTATGGTTTGGTGCTTCGTTGCGATGCATGCTCCCGCTGTCCGCTAAAGGGCGAAGATGTCAGGCATTTTTAAAATGCCTAACTGTATCATTTTAAGTTGCACCTTTTCATTCAGATATTTTTTTTATTTCACCAGTGATGGAACAGGAAGATTTTGCTGTGTTAAATATCGTTCCAAATTTTTCAATATTCTTTTTGAGTAAATCAATATTTAGTTTACTATCTTGACTGTAAATTCTCAATTCATATTTTATGTCATCCATTCTTGGAGGTTTCTCTAAACGTGTTGCACTTACTGTTATTTCAGCATTTGAGTATTCAAAATTCAGCATATCAGAAAAACGCTCAACATTTTTAAGAATACAGGCTGAAAATGCACCTAAAAATAATTCGGCTGGATTTGCGAAAGTATTAGTTGATTCTGAAGTAGTGCCAAAAATAATTTCGGATTGTTTAATGTTTATTATTCCATTATCTTTTGAAGAGGAATTTGCTTTTATAGAATACTTCATAGTTTGTTTCAATTAATGTCTATACTTAAAAACTAATATTTTTGATAGTGGTAGCGACCATGCAAAATAGCCCTGATAGCAGTGGTATGGCTTCTTTTAGTTTTTGTGGTTTCTGTGGTTTTTGTAGTTTTTGTGGTTGTCACTTCGAATCCGTTCAATACCCAAAGCCATAAGAACGGATAGCAGGACTAAACGTAACGACGAAGCTTCTGGCAGTTCGCTCCTTTTCATTCTTTTTTTTAATCTTTCAAAAACTCAAAGAGCATTCTTTACTTTTCAGCAATGATTACATAAGATTTATCAAGTAATTCGTTATTGACCGTAATTTTCGAGAATCCTGCTTTCGTCAATTCTTTAGATACTTTATCAACGGCAACTCTGTATCTTTTTGGTGGTCCTTCTCCCCCTGAATTCTTTTTAAAATCTACCACCATCAGTGTACCACCCTTTTTGATGCCTTTGAGAACCTTAGCAAAATATATTGCTCGATCATCAATATGGTGGTAGGTATTCACGATGATAACATGGTCGGTTTCTGTCTCTTTGAGTAACGGATCATCGTACTCCACTTTTCTGGTTACAAACAAATTATCGTTAAGCCTTTGCTTTTTCTCGTTCATATAATTTAGGAATCTATCATCGACATCCGCCCCAATAACAGAAGCCCCTTTAGCGGTCATGCGAAAAGAAAAATAGCCTGTACCCGCTCCAATATCCATAATTTTTTTTCCCCTTATATCTCCAAGTAACGCAATGACCTCATTGGGTTTTTGTATTTTCGCTCGTTCTTCATTTTCAAATCTGTTGACAAGATCTTCAAAACTTCTTTTATTCATAAATAAGTTAGACAAAGCACCTGAACCGTCAGTAGAACAAGAAATTAAAGAGACTATTACTAAAAATACAGAAACATATTTTTTCATCTATTATTTTGGTTTTATTCAAGCAAGATAGTTCTAGTGCGGCAATCTCCAACTTACCCCCATCGAATAGTAATTAGATGGGGCAGTAATCCCCGTTCCAAAAGAAAAATCAAACTGCAAATTGGGTTTTACAAGATACGTAAATCCTGCATCAAAATCTGTCGTTACCTCTTCAAATTCGATTAAACGACCATAAATTTCAGCATAAAAGCCGATTTTGTCTGTCAAACCAGACCCCAAGGCTAAAGTATAGGTTGCATCTCCTTTTCCTTCGCCAAAATACGTGTATCCCAAGTTACTTCCAATACTCATTCTATCAGTCAAATTCGTCTCAATACCCAATATGTTCACAATCCCAATTTTCTCCCCAAATCCATTGGAAAATGTTCCACTTGGCAAAACGATATGTCCTAAATAACACAACATTAAAGACGAAGTATTCACAAAGCGGTATTTCAATCCAAGCTCCAAATTAGCAATCTCTGTATAATTCAGATTTTGCACACCTTCTACCGTCGTAAAAGTCGAATGCGTCCGCCCAATACCACTCACCAATCGAAATTCAAAGTTATCGCCCAATCCATATCGAAACAGACTAATCAAGTCCAGTTGGTTGTTATACGCATCATAAACATTTAATACGGGTCCTGTCTCAATTTGAAAGGCATTATTTCCCACAGTCGCAGAAGATTCCGTTTGGTCAGGACGATCCGTAATAATATTTTCCACCTCTACCATATCGTCTTGGGCTTGCACCATGACTCCTAAGCATAAAAATAATACAAAAATTATATTTCGCATAGACCATATTTCGTAAAAAATAGGGCGAAATTACAGAAATCTCCTAACAAAACAAAAGCGCAAAGATTCTATATTCAAATCTTTACGCTTTTCATAAAACTATATTTATATATTTTTTCAAATATTTTTTAGGAGACAACGGTAAAGGTGCTTCGTCATAACGCATGCTCCTGCTGTGCCATCAGGTCTATTTTGGATGGCTTGTATCTCTGCATCAAGGTTTTGAATCACGGATTTTTAAGATTACACAGATTTCAATTTGGTGAATCAGGCTCTACAAAAACCACATAAGCTAAATTACGTATGCAACCCACACTCCGTCTTCGCTTTACCCTGCCAACGTCCACTACGCCCCTCGCCTTTACGAGTGCAATGCGAACAGCCGATGGAATAATAACCCTGCTTTTTCAAAGGATGTTCAGGCAGATCATACTGCTCAAAATACGTTTGTACATCTGATGCCTTTTGGTCAATAAGTGGATGAAATTTCAGCATTCCTTGTCTTTCGTTAAACACGTTCATATCCGAACGAAAATGCGTTTGATAGCCAATGAGTCCACTAATCCAAACCTTATAATTGACCTTTACCGCATCCATCGGCACAATTTTATTGACCATACAACAGAGGTCAGGATCAGTCTTCCACATTTTTTCTTCGTGTGACAAAGCATTTTGGGTAGGATCAGGCAGAATATCAACCACCGTCAAACCAAAACGCTCTTTCACCATATTTCGATACGCCAGTGTTTCTGCAAAATGAAAGGTCGTATCTAAAAAATGTACTTTTTGTTGTGGTCTTGCTTGGCTAATAAGATGCAATAAATAAATCGCTGTTGCACCAAAAGAAGAAGTATATAAAATATCTTTTTCATCGAAATGACTGTACAATGTTTTAATACGCTCTAAAGGAGAAAGCGGTAAAAACAACTCGTTTAATTTCTTTAAATCCATCGACATAATTAGTTTAATAAATCAGCAGTGATTGCATTTAGTTTTTTGACTTTATCGTTAAAATCGCCCGTTAATTTATCCCTAATTTTTTTGAGATTCAACAGCAAATCCCCTGTATCGTGTGGTAAGGTTTCTTCCAAAACTTGACGAAAACGTTTGGCAAAGGTAGGCGACTTTCCATTTGTCGAAATGCCTATTTTCAAATTCCCTCTTGTCACGATTGCCCCCAAATAAAAGTCGCATAAAGCAGGCGTATCTGCCACATTCACCAATATTTTTCGTTCCTTCGCTGCTCGCTGTACCTCCTTATTCAGTTCAGGAATATTCGTCGCAGCAACCACCAAATCTTTGCCTTCCAAATCACTCAACTCAAAAGGTTTTTGAACGACTCTTACATTGTCTTTTCCTTCGATTAAGTCCACAATTTCCGCCCGTATTTCAGGCGCAACAATCGTAATCAACGCATCAGGACTGCTTTTCAATATAAAGCTCATTTTCTCTAAACCAACTTCTCCTGCTCCTACAATCAGCATTTCTAATTGATGGAGTTTTAGGAAAATGGGGTATAATGGATTCTTCATAGTTTATGTTGTTTGTGTAGTTTTTGTGGTTGTCGTCTGTTGTTAGAAAGGATTACAGAGAAATTATTTTCTGTTCCACTTTGCGCTCTTTGCGTGAAAAATCTTTACGCCCTTTGCGTGAAATAAAAAATCTACAATATGGTTTATAGCAACTTTGTAGCACCAACCACAAAAACCACATAAACTACTAAAACCACATAAACCAATTAAGCCGGTCTTGTCGGTTGTCCAAGCTCATTCACAGCCACATGCGCCTTCAAATACGCATTTCGCAATTGAGGATGCAAATTCACGACTTCCCCAATGACAATGACCGCAGGCGACGACAATTCTTCTTTGGCAACGATATCAATAATATTAGAAATACGACCCAAGCCGATTTTCTCCGTAGGCAAAGAACCATTTTGTACAACCATCACAGGCGTATTTCCCTTGCCTTCACTCATAAATGCTTGAACAATTAAAGGCAGTTTACGCATTCCCATCAAAATCACCACTGTTGCAGAAGACTGTGCTGCAATGGAAATGTCTTTGGATAATTCGCCATTTTTTGTAGTAGCCGTCATCACCCAAAAACTTTCATTAACCCCTCGACGGGTCAATGGAACTTCTTGTAATTCTGGCAACGAAATACTACTCGAAATACCTGGCACAATTGCCGTTTCAATATCAAAACTTTTGGCATATTCTAATTCTTCGTGACCTCGCCCAAAAATAAAAGGATCACCGCCTTTTAGACGCACCACATGCTTGCCTTCTAAAGCTTTTTCAACAATCAAGTCGTTGATTGCATCTTGTGTATAGCGATGTTGGGTTGGTTTTTTTCCTACATAAATGCGTTCTGTATTTTCAGAAGCATGCTCCAAAAGTGCATCATTTGCCAATGCATCATACAAGACAACATCGGCTTCCATCAATGCTTTTGCGCCCTTTAACGTTATCAATTCAGGATCACCTGGCCCTGCTCCTACCAAAGTTAATTTTGCTTTATTTTTCATGATTTGTTTTCTTTTTTTTTAATTTAAAAGATTCACCACTCGCCACCTGTCACTCGTTACCCACCACTCCAACTATGCCTTATAATAATTATCAATTACTTTTTTATCCTTTCCATTATTCCCCAATTGCGCTGCTCGAATTGCCAATACTTTTTGTACAAAATCTTTAGCTTGTTTCAAATAAGATGTAGCAAATGCTTCACTAGGTTCATGCTTATTAATTTGCAAAGCCAATTCTGGAAAATCCGTTGGCAAGTCAATTTCTTTGGATTCGACATAGTTCGTTTGAAAATCAGCCAAGATGCCTTTATGGGTATTACACTGAATATCCTTACTCAACAACAAGGCTTTTGCGCCAATGACAAAGGCACTATACGTATGATAAATGCTATCGGCATACGCTTTTAAATCGAAGGCTTCTTGTGACAAACTTATTTTTTCCTGTGCCTCGCTAATAATCGTTGCAACGACATCATAACTCACCCCTGCACATTCTCCGACACCAATGGCTTGTTCGTAATTATGGTCTTGTCCCCAATCTTGGTAATCGCTTGGTGTCAAGTTTGTTTTATCGCCCAAAGGTTTGAGCAAATCATAAAAATATCGTTTTCCTTGACGGTAATAATAGTCGTTAAAATACTCTCCTTCGTTAGCGTTATTTTGGTATTCATTTAATAAGGTACGAATGACATCTGGCGTTCTTTTGGTCGGTACTTTGATTACTTTTTCAGCAATAAAACCCTTTCCATTGGGATCTACACCACCACCGATAACGACTTGCATCGCAGGGGCAACCAAACCTTCATAACGAATAGAACTTCCATGAAAGCCTATGTTTGCCGCCATATGTTGCCCACAAGCATTCATACATCCACTGATTTTTATCTGGATATTTCGCTCATCAATCAAATCAGGAAATTCATCCCGAATCATATTTTCTAAAACTTCTGCCAAGCCTGTACTATTCGTCACGCCCAAATTACACGTATCTGTGCCTGGACAAGCCGTAATATCTGAAATCGTTCCAAAGCCTGGTTCTGCCAAGCCCAATTCGTCTAATTTTGTGAATAAATAAGGTAAGGCTTCTTTTCTCACGAATTTTAAAAGCAAGCCTTGATTGACGGTAATCCGTATATCATCGCCTGCCCAATCTTTGACCAATGCAGTGAGTGGTCGGGCCGTTTGTGCGTGAATATCGCCCAATAAAACTTTTACTTGAATGGCATAAAATCCTTTTTGTTTTTGCTCAAAGACATTTGTTTTAAACCATGTTTCGTACCTTGATTGGTCGTTTATTTTAAAGGCTGGAATTTCTTTTTCTGGAGCAGGTTTTGTTTCAGGAACGATATTTCTATCAATCTCAACTGTTTTGTTTTTAATCGCTTTTCGTTCTTCTTCCACCAATCCCATAAATGCTTCAAAACCCAATTTTTTAAGTAAGAATTTCATCCGAGCTTTTTGTCGTTTGGCTCGTTCTCCATAACGGTCAAATACTCGAATACTCGCTTCCATAAAAGGAATAATCTGGTTTTCCTCTAAAAATTCGTAGGCTGTTTGGGCGACGATGGCTTGCGCTCCCAATCCTCCGCCAACCACCACTTTAAAACCTCTTGTTTCGACGCCATCTACTTCTTTGATTCGGGGAATAAAACCAAAATCATGGAAATAAGTAAAGGCTGAATCTTTATCACTGGATGAGAAGGCGGGCTTTATTTTCCGTCCCATTTCCTGACAAATAGGATTCCGCAAAAAGTATTTAAAAGCGGTATAGACATAGGGAGAAATATCAAAAAGTTCATCAGGGTCAATTCCTGCCGTAGCGGAACCCGTCAAATTACGAACAGTATTCCCACAAGCTTCTCTTGCGGTAATCTCTTTTTCTTCCAACAGCGTCCAAATGGCAGGAGAGTCTTCTAATTTGACGTGATGCATCTGGATATTCTGGCGAGTCGTCAAATGTAGATTTCCGTTCGTGAATTTTTCGGATATATCCGCCATACGCACCAACTGTTCAGAGGTTATTTTTCCAAAAGGCAGTTTGATACGGAACATCTGTACGCCCGTTTGTCGCTGTCCATAAACACCTCTCGTCAAGCGATAATGCTTGAATTTATCCTCTATAATTTTCCCTTTATGGAAATCATCTATCTTCTGTTGAAGTTCTACAATATCTTTTTTTGCCTCTACACTGACTTTAGTTATATCTACATTCATGGTTTGTCTGATTTTGCTTTCAAAGTTTATATTTTATAGGAGCGAAAGGTCAATTGCTTCGTCGTGATGGAAAGTCCTGCTATCCGTTAAAGGTCGGAGATGCAAGGCATTTTAAAAATGCCTTACATCTGATCCGCCCTACCACTCCTATCAGGGCTATTTTTCATGGTCGCTACTCCTTATCAATTCAATAAAAAAGCCCTTCTCCGAATATATCGAAGAAGGGCTTTTACAATTTTTATTAATATTTATTGTTCAATTTAATGACATAGCATTGCCACTCCTTCTTCGATGGATTCTACAACAGCAGCAACAAGTATTTAAATTGATATTTCTCATATTTTGCAATTAAGTAATGATAAAAAAATAACTTCCGTATTTTGGCTGCGATATTTTCTGATATACTGCGTTA